>JAEIGA010000966.1_pt1 | contig 43190 bp, 23 predicted proteins | sample 9270691 | NCBI WGS metagenome assembly JAEIGA01 (sample SAMN17057246, study PRJNA624740) | gut metagenome | biome: biome; isolation source: fecal sample | host: Bos grunniens | place: China: Xizang | collected 2019
ATGTTATTGAAATGTTCAGAGAACGTTTTGGTAATAAAAAAGACATTTGGATGTGGAGTGGATACTATGTTGAAGATAGTATGAAACATCCATTAAAAGAAAAAGCAATTAAAATGTGTGATTATGTCGTTGATGGACCATATGAACAAGATAAATGGAATATAAACTTGGTTTATAAGGGTTCTTCAAATCAAAATATTTATCATATTGTTAATGGTGAGTTAGAAAAGGTTGAATTTGAAAAAGTTATATAATTAAAGGGTGCTGAAAAGCACCTTTTTTTTGTGTTTAAAAGTATTTATATAATAAATTGCTAATAAATGTATAACGACGAACATATATATTATAATTATTTAGAGGATTATAGTGAATTTTACGTATTTGAACAGTTTTTACATGACGAAAGATTATTTAAAAACCTAATAAAACCACAAATGTATCAAAAAGCATTAAGTGATTTTGTTGCTAACGGAAAATTCACCACATTTCCAACAAAATATGTATATCAATGGATGGGTGTATTGATGCGTAATACAGCAATTTTAAGGGCGAGCACGTGTATTGCGGGACATGATATGGGTTATCCAATAGATGAATTTGTTGATATATTTTTCGAAGGGGATATGGATTCTTTTGAAGAATATGCAAAAACACTAAAAAACAAAGGAACATTTTCGCCTGAATTTGGGTGGATGGAGAACGACGAAGAAGAAAATGAAGACGGAGAATTAGGAAATGTTGACGTGTACGATGCGTATTGTCAATTTTTAGAAGATAAAGGTTTTTGGGATTGGTTAGTCTTGCCTGACGGAAGTGGTGCTTATAGTGATTTTGGAATAAGACCATTAGAAGAGTTGATAGCACAATATACAGAAGACGCAACACCTGAACAAACGATTGTATTGATTAATAAAATATTAGATGTTACACATCAAAGAGGTGATTTAGCGTCAGCATTTATTGAAGGCGGTAAAAGTTCATTAACAAAGATTTCTAATAATTCATTTTTAAATGAAAATAAAAATATGAATACTAAACAAGAAATATTCGATTATAAACCATATATTTTATCACTTTCGCATTACATGCGAGATAAAGGTTATACAGCAAATAAATTACCAAGGGTAATATTAGATAATAAAGACCAAGGTGACGCTGTATTTGTGTATACGGGTTATTTTGATCCTGATAAAAAAGCAATACGTTTATTTATACATAATAGACACCCAAAAGATGTATTAAGAACTCTTGCGCATGAATTAATTCATTGGAAACAAGATATTGACGGTGTTATAGATAAATCAGGATATACAGGTGATAAGATAACTGAGGATAAAAATTTAGTAAAACTCGAAGAAGAGGCGTATTTAAAAGGAAATATGGCTTTTAGAAGTTGGACTGAGGAGGAACAGAAGAAAGGAGAATTAAAATAAACACACTATAATACATACACATATGAAAATTAAAAGAGATGAATTAAATAAACTTATAAAAGAAAGTATTACAAAAACATTAAACGAATCTTTGTATACAGATCCTGTAACAAAATGGATATATTGGTGCTATAATTTTACAAGACCAGAAGAATTCATTGCAGCAATTTCTGAAGGTGGTAAAGACGGTCATTTATATCAACATTATTTAAGTAAGTTTAATGCTTTATACAAACGAGTTGGTGCTGACGCTGTAATGAATCGTTTTTTCATTGAATTAGACGGAGAGCATCGTCAAAAACTTTTACAATATGTAGAAGAAGCAGAATTTTAAGAAAAAATAATAATTTTATGATAATTAAACAGGTATTAGGCATCTAATACTTGTTTTTTTCATTTAATTACATATATTTTCATTAAATGAAAATATATAATATAAACTATTTATAATTAAATAAATTAACAAATATATGGGTAAAGTAAAACAATACTATGATATAAAATTTCCATTTACAAATAATAATAATAGTGGTTTTTTTATTGATTTAAATAAAACACTTGTTGAGGCAAAAGAGAGTGAAATTTTACATGTATTATTAACTCCTAAAAAAACAAGAATAAGACAACCTGATTTTGGTACTGATTTGATTAAATATATTTTCGAACCAAATGATGACATGTCATGGGGTGACGTACATGCAGAAATAGCAAAAAATGTAGCAAAATATGTAGCAAATGTTGAAATTAATAAAGTTGAAGTTAAACAACTAGAAAACAACATGTTTGTTTCAATAATGTATAAAGTATACACAGGTAATAAAGTTGAAAATAAAGAAATGGTAGTAAAATTATAAAATATATGTCTGATAAAAAAATTTCATATTTAAGTAGAAACTTTGACGATTATAGACAAAGTTTATTGGGAATGGTAAAAAAATACTATCCTCAAATTGCAAATAGTTTTAATGATGCTTCTATTGGTTCATGGTTAATTGATATTGTTGCTGCTGTTGCAGATAACTTATCTTTCCATTTAGATAGAACATTCGGAGAGACACAAATTGATAAAGCAACACAGTCAGATTCTGTTTATTCTATTGCAAGAAGCAATGGTTTTAAAACACCAGGTCCAAGACCTTCAGTGGCAGAAGAAACTTTTACATGTATAGTGCCAGTATATAACAGTAAAACTACGAATGATTCGTCTTTATATGGTATGCCAAATACAAGTCTAATGCCTGTTATCAAAAGAGGTACAAAATTATCTTCAAGTGGACAATATTTTGAAGTTATGGATGATATTAATTTTGCAGAACAATTTAATTCTGATGGATATTCAGATAGAACTATGTATGCAAATACTGATTCAAACAAAAACATTGTTTCGTATACAATAACAAAAAAAGCACTTATTGTTGGTGGACAAAGTAAAATTTATAAACAAACATTAAGTAATAACGATATACATCCATTTATGGAAATCATATTACCTGATAGAAATATAATATCAATTGAAAGTATTATTTTTAAAGATGGCACTAATTATGACAATAACCCATCAATGACAGAATTCATGACACAAAATGAATACAACAAAACAAAAAGTGGTGTTGAGTTTTGGAGATTTTTTGAAGTTAATTCATTATTAGAACAATATAGATGGGGTGATGACGTTAAGGTTAATGGAGTTACACAAGACGGTGAAGCACAAGAACATACTTATGGATTTACAACATATTATGATGGAAAAACATTCGTTGTACCAACAAGTAATGTTGTAAAAGGAGAGTGGATTCCAATAACACAAAAATATATGACAGAATATACTGACAAGGGATATTTGAAAATTACATTTGGTTGTGGGGAACAGTTGGGTAGTTATTATGATGATCTTAGTGATATGACTGAAATAAGTAGATATCAGGTATCGAAAATGATTCGAAATAACTTTATGGGTAAATTACCAAAAGCAGGAACAACAATGTATATCCTATACAGAACAGGAGGTGGTGCTTCTTCAAATGTTGCAGCAAATACTATTACGAGTTTTTCAAATTTACAGACGGAGTTCCCTATTTGTTCTAATGATAATAAAACTGCTAATCTTGTTGGTTTAATTAAGAAAAGTATAACATGTACGAATGAAAAACCTTCAGTATCAGGTAAAGACGCACCAACGGTTGAAGAATTAAAAGCAATGATTAAATATCACAACGCAACACAAGAACGATGTGTAACATTGCGTGATTATGAAGAAAGGGTATTATTAATGCCTTCAAGATACGGAACACCGTTTAGAGTATCTGCAATTGAATCAAATAATAAAGTTATGATGTATTTGTTAGGTATTGATAACGAAGGACATTTAAGTGATAAAATACCTGTTGTTATGATACAAAATATTCAAAATTATTTATCGAAATATCGTACAATTAATGATTTTATTGAAATAAAAAATGGTCGAATCATTAATATTTCAATTGAAGTTGATATTATGATTGATAAAAATTTTATTCCTGAAAGTGTTTTATTAAATGTAACTAACGTGATTAAGGAATATATGAATATTAAAAAATACAAATTAGGCGAAGATATATATATTGGTGACATAGAACGAGAGATAGGTGCAACTGAAGGTGTTTTAAATGTGATTGATACGAGAATTTTTAATGAATATGGCAATGGTTATTCTTCAACAATCACAACACAGGCAACTGTTCAGAATGAAGAAGAAAAAAATAGTACATCAGTTGAAATAGATTTAGTAGCGAACCAATATACACTGAATAGCGAAGCAGATGAGATGTTCGAAATTAAGTATCCAGAACGAGATATAAGAATAAAAGTAATGCAAAGATAATATGGCATGTAATTGTGCAGCAAATGACCAATTAGAAAAATTATACAAAGAATTTGGTCAAAAAAGAGACCTTGCTAAAGGTGAAGGTTTTCTTTTTAGAATAAAGAATTTTTTTACTACAATAGGTATAGCACTATGTGTAATAATATTGTTACCATATATTGTATTTTATGTTTTTAGACATGGAGTATTTGGTGACCACAAAATAAGTTTTTCCCATTTTTTTGGGTTTAGAAATAAAATTGTGAAAGAAAATGTCCAATAATAAAACTTATAGAATTAGAACAGACATAAATTCTTCAGAACCGTTTTATCTAAACGTTAATTTGAATCAAGATTATAATTTATTCGAAATTCTTAGTTTAAAAATCGGTAGTGAAAATTTTTATAGAATGTACACTTCCAGTTATGGTTGCATAGCTGGACGTGTTCTTGCTAATGATGCGTTAGGTATTCCAAACGCTAAAATATCTGTTTTTATACCAACAGAAGAAACAGACGAAATTGACCCTGTTTTAAGAGGATTGTATCCATACGAAACAATTCTTGATAAGAATGAAGATAATATACGTTATAACGTTTTGCCTGACGAGGCAGTATCTGTGTGTCATCAACCTGTTGGTAGTATGCCTAATAAAAGATTAGTATTGGACGATGACAATGTTTTAGAAATATTTGATAAATATTACAAATATACCACAGTTACTAATGACGCAGGTGATTATATGTTATTTGGTATACCCGTTGGAACTCAAACAGTGCATGTTGATTTAGATTTATCTGATATAGGCGATTTAAGTCAACGTCCAATAGATATGATGTATAAAGGATATGATGTATCACAATTTGAAAGTACATCTATGTTTAAAGGTGGTACTGATATTGATACATTAACACAAATAATATCACAAGATACACAAGTTGAAGTAAAACCATTTTGGGGTGATGAAACAACGGGTGAAGTTTCAATAACAAGAAATGATATAAATATACACTATAAATTCGAACCAACATGTATATTTATGGGTTCTATCATAACAGATTCAAGTACGGTAGGATTTTCTAAAAAATGTGTACCATCAAATGAAATGGGTAGTATGGACCAACTTGTTGGTGAAGCAGGAACGATTGAGATGATACGTAGAACACCACAAAACTATGTAGAGTCGCTTGTTATACAAGGTACAAGATTAATTGACGGAAGCGGTGTGTGGTGTTATCAAATTCCAATGAATTTGGATTATATTGGTACTGATGAATATGGAAATAGAGTTGCGACGAATGACGTTAACAAAGGTGTACCAACAAGAACAAGAGTGCGTTTTAGAATATCTTTAAATGAAGAATCTAATGCATTTGGTAATTTACACGTAACAAAAGTTTTAGTCCCAAATAATCCATCTTCAACGACTGAAATTGATTATGCGTTTGGTGAAAACACGTTAGACAATGAAGAATCATTCAGAGATTTATTTGTTAATAATGTATACACAGTAAAATCATATATACCAAGAATCCAAAAGGGAAATGGACAACGTAGTTTGAAGTTCTCAGGAATTAAAAACATTACTAAAAATAATGGTAATAATCAGATTCCGTATAACAATATGCGTGTTAATATAACATTTATGTTTATGTTGCAATGTGCTATTGTTAAGATTTTAATATGGATAATAGGTGTTTTAAATAAATTTTACTCAAGTAGTTTTTGGTATGGTTTATGGAATGTGCTATATGCAATTAGGTGGTTACCGAGCGTGAGCAAGGAACTTGCCGCTGAAGACCAATTAGGTGAAACAGGTGATAAACCTGTTCAATGTATCACATTAGGTGATGGAATGTGCCCTGATATGGAGGGATGGTATTTTGCGCCAAACTGTGGTACAACAGACCGTAAATTTAAGTGGAAAAGTAAAACTGAAAGAAAATCTTCATTAAAAAGAACAGCAAGTGGTTTAAATGAAGATATTGCTTCAGAACCAAAAGATAAAGAAAGTGTTGACGGACAAAATGGTGATACCAATAGTGAAGGTGTTTGTGTAACAGCAGCATTAGATTATTTGCTACAGTGTGTTGAAATAAATCTAGCAATGGAACATGGTGTTGTACAATTTGATTTTTATAACGATTGGTTAAATGGTGTTATTTATTTACCAAAATGGTTTGGTGAAATTAGACCAAAGAAGAATTTTCTTTTTGGTTTAATTAAAATTAAAGAAAAAACATTAGCATGTATGGATGATAATGTTAAAAATAAACGCTATTTAACACAACAATGTGCTTTAACATATTCAAAAAACGGTGAAACATATAATAAAATCACAACACCAAAGGGTTGTGTTAGTGATAAAAGACAAAAATGCCACAGAGCATCTGGCCGTAAGAAAATAAAAATATTAGGCAAGGAGAATGGTGGTGTTGTACATAGAGTCGAAACGAGTAGAATGGATTATGTCCATTATTTAAGACCATGTGAACCGTATTATGATGATGGTAAGGAAAAGACAGTTATTTTATTTGCTACAGACTTAGTATTATTAGGTTCTGTTAATCAATTTAATAGATATGGTATTCCTTTAGTATTTGGTGGTTTATCACATAGTTCATATAAATTCCCAAGTTTAATAGTTGCTACAAATCTTAGTGAAGAGTCTTCAATATATAATGCTTGTAGTAATAGTGGTTCTTCTGCCAAAGTTTCTGATTTAAAAACCAATGGTTTTTTACAAAATGGCGAAGAAGTTGAAGATGTTGAAGAATATAGAATTAGTGAATTTGCGGGGGTTGATTGGGGTGTTCAAGAAGCACCTGGATTAGGGAAAGATAATTTACAGCATTTATACTTTCCTAGTGGGCATTTTTTAGGAATTTCTTGTAATGAGACCGAAACCAATATTAAAACGTGTGTAAATTTAAGTCGGATTTGTGAAATAGGTGTTAATTTTTCTCAATATTCTGAAATTAATTCAGGAGATAAAACAATTCGTTATTCACCTAATGGTATAATAACAGGAAGAGAATTAGACGGGAATGATTATAGACGCATTTTTGCTACATTAAATTTCAATAATCTTAAAACAAGAGAAAGTATAGAAAGAGCTCTTACAAGAGAATATGATTTCATAACTAATTTAAGTTATGGTTTTGATGGCGTATTAAACAATTTAACTAATAATAGTAGTTTTAAAAGCGGTGTTAAATTATATAAAATGACAAGTCAAACACCATCAAATGATTATACGTATGGAACTTCTTTTGAAATGTTAGATGCTGATTATGTGAAATTTAGATTTGGTAAAGATACTGATACAGAAAAATATTTCTTAATGACAATAGATAAAAGTCAAAGAAGTTTCCCTGTTTATCGTAATTCTTATTATTTTTATTTTGGTATTAAAAATGGTAACACTGCATATGACAAACTTGTAAATGATTATTATTCTGTATGTACCAATTCCGCTAATTCAAATCCAAATATTGAGACAAAAGTACTCGCTAACAACGGAATTTGCGACACAAAGGTTGGTATTGCTGATGTGTCAATTAATAATCTTTCATCAATGTATACGATATTTCTCGAAAAAATAACTAATATTGGTACATTGGATGAAACACATTGTGCAATTAAACTTGGATGGAAGAGTTCTGATAATAAAATAATAGCAGTTGATGTTTGTGATGACGCTGATTTTCACCAAATATGTGAAGGTATTAGAGGCGCTAATTCTTATTGCATAAATACAACAAAAGGTACATTTGATGTTGCTCATGCTTACATGGATTATGGTACACCTGGTATATATAAAAATTTTGAAATACATAATCTAGAAGAAGGAGTGTATATTTTACATATACGAATGTTGAATGACAATGTGGACAGAACTTCTGAGTTTACAATTAAAAAATTAACAGTATTAGAAGATGAATCAACAAGAGAATATTTTTCTAATATATTTTCTGTTAATTTTGAAAATGGTATTGTTGATAATGCTGTAAGAACAGAGGAAAATACTGACGTAACAGACGAAACGGAATATATTGGAGGATACATATATGTTGGGTTACCAAGTAATGGTGGTAATGACATTAGTAATATTAATATAATTGCTATAAATTCAGAAGGTAATACAGAACTTGTTTGTACTTCTGAAGGATGGACAAATGGATGTTATACAAAACCATCAGAATGGAGTGGTGCTGTTCGTGCCGTTATGAGTAGTGATAAAACAAAAGTAACTGCTTGGCAATTCTTTGTTCCTTCCGGAGACACTTCATATTATGTTCGTGCTACATATAATTGTGGACAAGGCGACGCAAATCCTCAAGTTATTAGTGAATATTACTATACAGTAGAATTCGGACCATTAGCGTTAGATTATTATTTTACTGATGAATTAATGACAGGACGTATATTAAGAAAAACATTAACAAACACTATAAATCTTTTATCTTTGGAAGTTTCTACTAATGTAGGGATGAAGGAATGGTATCTTAACCCTGCCATAACAGGAATAACTTCAGGAAATACCAAAGAAAATTTTGAACAATTGGCAATGTTAGAGTCAGCAATTATTTATGAACAATCTCTTTTTGATGTTGTAAGTAATGACATAAGAATTGATGTAGTACCAACACTTGACGAGAGTTATGAACCAACTGTTGGTGTTGCGTATACTGATTCTACTCAAACTACTGTAATGGAAGGTTTCTTTGTGAAAAACGAAGGGAATACGAGTTATCCTATATTAGAATACACTGCAAGTCATGAGGATGGTGAAAAAATGACTGATTATTATGATGTTTATCCATTATTATCAAGTGATAATATTTTAAATGGTTGTTTATATAAAGTATCAATATTGATGTTACCTTCTGGAACTGTGTATGTTACAGCAACAATCAATTTAAAAGACGAAAATGGTAATAATGTTAAAAAATTTGGACCAGTAACGATGGAACCCGATACTTACGAATATTATAATATTTCGTTTAGTGGTTATCCTTATGAAAATGAAGATATTGTTGTAAATATTTCTATAACATGTAAAACTAATACTACATTTTATGAAGTACCATTTTATTATTTAAGTTACCCAACAGTTGAACATTATGAAACAATAGAAAACCCCAAGATTGATTTTCAATTCATGAAAAACGAAGGATTAATTGATGATACATCAAGTGTTGATTTTAGGGGTCCTGAAATAACAAAAATGGATAATAAAACTATTGTTATAAATCCTTCTAATAGTAATGTTGAAAACATAAAAAATGAAGATATTGATAATAGTAATTTACCATTTAAAAATTTATTATTACCAACAACTTTGGTTGTAACTAAAAATAACAAATTAACAACCGATAATTCATTTGAAAATTATACTAAAAAATTATCCGATTTGGGATATACGTTTGATTTTCAAGATACAGGTGGTGCACAAGCATTTTCTAATTTTGACGTTAAAATAAATCTTAAATAAAGTATGAGAAATGAAATATACTACACAAAATAAAAAAGGTTACGGATGGGGTTTTAATGCTGTATATGAAACAAGCGAATCGAATCCTTACTTTTTTGCGTTTGGTTCTAAACACGGATTAACACATAGTCAAATAACAAATAGTTTTAAAATACCATATGCTAACGAGTTAGTATCAATATTTAATAAAACGATTCCAAATTATTATGGGGATAGTGCAGGGAAAACTAAAGGGTTGATTTTGGAAGATGATAGCGTTTATACTATATCCTATAATTCTGTTATACCAACAAAAGACGAACTTGAAGAACTTATAACAAATAGTGTACAAAAAGTATCTTGTACTGCACAAGGAATGGAAATTATCTTTTCTGATAAGTATGCTACATTGTCTTCAATTTTAGTTCAACCAAAAGGTTATTTTAGTGCTACTATTAATAATAACGAACTAAATTTTCAAGAACATGGTTTTGTAACGAAAAAAGGTATTAAATATTGTACAGAATATCGTTTATTGACAAGTACATTTAACAATACAACAAATTCGTATTATTATTATTATTGTAAATCAGAACCAACGATTGAAGAAGAAAATGGACAAACAGAATTTGTAACATGGTCAGACCCTATTACTGGTTTTACTTCTGAAACACATGTTGCTGGTACAGAATATTTTTATATGGTTTTACCATTGTTTAAGGATGTCCAATTAAAGTATAGTTTGAATGGTAAATTATCGATTAACGATACTTTATTAAATACATTTTCACAAAGTGAGGGTACTACTATAGCACCATATTTGAATATATTAGAGAATAAACCAAATATTACAAACGGTGAATTTAATCTCACTATAACTCAATATCCAAATAACAAAGGTAGTGTATTATTTACAACAGAATATGTACCAACAAAACAAAGTAATAGTGCAATTAAAACTAATGGTGTTGCATCTATTAGTAATAATGTTATTACATATGCAGGTGCTGCAAGCATAATATTTGAAAAACAAGGTTCAGAGACTGCAAATATCCCTTCTTTATTTCTTATGAAAAGTAGTAAATTGTATTTAAATACACGTTTGCTATATTCAGTAGATACCTACACTTCTAATCATATTGTAAACTTTAATTATCAGTATCAATTTAAACCTATATATAACGGTTTAGTGTTACCTTTAATCTACAAACCATTTTATATCAATCAAATTCTTATTGTTGATGAAAATTTAACATTTAATAAGAATAGTACAATATATAATGGGGTTGGTATTGGTGAACTTAGAAACAATGGTAACAAAACTGTTTATAATGGTGGCGAATTACGAATGGGTGTTAGTCTTGATACCCATTATGTGGGTAGTGGTGATATTGGTGTTCAAGTATCTAATTCTCGCACACCATTAGAACGTTCAAAACCATTACTTTTGTGTGATTATAATAGTAGTATAATAAATGTTCTGGGATATAGTTCTTCAATAGGTATTGAATTTGATACAACAGATAGAACAATGGAAGTGTTTGATTTGCATACTTCTTTCTTAAGTTCAACATATACTAATTATTTGGATGAAAAGATTTCGGTTAATAACGATTTAACCATATCTGAATTAATGCCTAATAATTCGTTATACTATAAAGATGTTAAATTCCAAGATAAGGTAAAACCGTTTTTAGAATATGATCCATTAACTGCTTATATGACAATAGGATTTTATCGTAAACTTTCTATACATTTTGAAACAAGAACTTCTAATGAAAATACAAGATTATTGAACGATAGTGATTTTTCTAAACATTTAACAGGATGTACGAATATACGTTATTATGTAATTAATCAGTCATTTTACGATAATTATATTTCGAAATATTGTTCATCTACCTCTCCATATGTCGAAGTGTATATGAATAATAGAGAATATTACGACATAAATCCAAATAAATTTGTTTTTGAAGATTTAGAGAAGGGTGGTTACGTTGATGATTCGAGTGGCAGTATAACATTAGGAAACCAACGAATTGACGATTTTGTTATGAATAATAAACATTATGTTAGCGGATGGAGAACCAATACAAATCCAAAATTACCGTTTGTTAATATGTATGCAGCATTAAAAAATGATAAAAATGTCCATTCTATTAATACTTACGCTCCGTTAAATGAAATGTTGCCATACGCAAAAGAAATTATGGGTTCAGGAAGTGCCTTTTTAATAGACGCTAGTACATATTCTACTTATGGAATTAGAATTATAGGATGTTATAGTCCATTAACTTGTTTAGAAGGAGGTCTTAATGATAGTACAAGTGATTATTGTCAAGAGGTTATGAATGGTAATAAAATTATACCACAAAAAAATTATACAACTGTAATGTTGGTTTACCAAATAGACTATTAAAATTATAAATATTTTTTGATTATGAATAAAAATTTAAAACGTACACTAATACAAAGAAGTTTTAAACTATTACCATCTGAAATGGTAGTAGCGAATATTGATGAATATGCTTTATTCTCAAAAGAATATGATGATTCAAACAAATATCGTTTAATTTTTACAGTTAATTCAATTTGTAGTAATATTTTGTTCAATAGATTAACTGAATTTGTTTTAAACGAAGGTTCGAATGAAGTGTCATGTTTAAATTTTTCATTGCCTCAAAATAATGGAAAAGCAATATCAAGTTTAAAATTGAATACAAATTTTAAAGATTTTAATGATAACTATGTTAAACGAACAAAACTTTCATTGTTGGATCTTGTGTCTGATACTTCATATAATCATAATAAATTAGGTGGTGTTACATATCATTGTGGTTATGATATATTCAATAATCGTATATTAAGAGAAAAAACATTTGCTGTTGTTAATTATATATCAGGTAAAGGCGCTGTTCAGTCAGCAACTGATTATAGACCTAATTTCAATACCCTAAGTGATTACGTTAGAGACTCTTATGGTAGTGATGTTAAGTTTTATGATATGACTGATACGGGACAAACTAAAACATTAGACAAAAAACATTTATATGTTTCTGATGGTGTTTGGTCGTTTCACGATTCTATTAATGAAAATTTAACAGAAGTAGACGGGTGGGTTGGTTTTCTGAATAAAGGATGTTTAAATATTGATAATGTAATTTTCGATACATATAAAACAGTTTCAAACAAAGTCATTAATACACGTGGTATTGGTGATTTTATAGATATGTATCCAGATAGAACATTATTTTCTGTGCACCCAAAATATAATGAGTCAAAGAAACGTTTGGAACATAATTGGGAGTACTGTTTAACATATCCTGCTGAAAATGTATATGATAACCCAATTATTTCTGACGTAGATAATGGGACTATTTTATTTAATGGTCCAAAATGTTTATTTAAATTATTAGAGACCTTGTCAATGGGTCCAAATGTTGATAATTCATTGGTTACATTAAGAACTTATATCAAACATGGTTTGAATATTGGTGATAAGATTAGATTGTATTTTAAACACCAAAACAGTAATGGTATAAGTCTTAATGATATTACTGTTTTTTCTGTTGGAAATGGAAGATACGAAAGAGACCATTATTTTAGTGTTCGTGCTTCTGATTTGTATAGTATTTTACTTAACGTCATTAAAACACTTAGAACTAATGGTGTTAGTACACCGAAAGAAGTTATAAATATCGAAGAAACCATAGACGGTGTAGACATGACATTCCAAACTGAATATTTTGCTATATCTCCTACATTCTTTGAAGAAAACAATGTTGAATTTCGTTTTGCACGAATAAATAATAAGAAACTAGTTAAATATTATATAAGAAAATTTAAAAAATTACAAAAAAAAGATGGTTCGAATTATGATATAACAATAAATAAATTGGCTTTTGCTAAAAATATTTATAGCGACGATATTGCTGAATGTATTGTTGATAATATAATTGATACAAGTCATGTTGTAGATAATCTTGGACGACAATTAACAGAATTATTTGTTACAGTCATAAAGACAAACAAAGGTCATGATTTATGGTATAATAAGAACAGTTGGGGTTCAAATGGTGTTTTAAAAAACAATTTGAGTGATAACATTGAATATTCTCATTGTTTCGGACGTCTTACAGATGGATTTAGTCTTGTAAATGACGAAGAATGTTATGATTATAATGTACACTATTTCCACAATATAGATAAACCAACAGGTAATAAAATTGACAACAAGTTTGATTTTACTCAAGCAAAAACATTATCAGGAAAAGACAGTAATAACAAAAATAAAAATATTACAGTAAGTGATAATGAATTTTATGGTGATATAGTTGAATTTTATGAAAATAATTTAGAAGAAACTGTTTTAGAAGACGTTTATTTTAGATTTAACACCGCACAAAGAGAATATAGTGGTGAAGAATTCAAAACAATATATTATAGTGAAATAAATTCAGATGATTACGATATTAAAGGTCAACCCGGAGTAAGCGACGATTTTTTAATAGTAAAGGATATACGTCAGTCTGATGAAAATGCTAATATTATGATGGAAGATTATTATTTGAATATATCACCAGAGGGATATTACTACAAACCACATCACAGTATAATATTAAAAGAATATGAAGAACCTGTTTATTATGATTATGATACAAAAATAACAGTTAAAAGTGTAAATAAAACTAGTTTTGTTAATGAAGGTAAAACAGTAACAGGCGTTAAGTTGACGTTTGATAAAACATATTATTTAATAAACGGGGATTCTGTTTATGTTTTAAATAAAACATTAGGTAATATGAAATATTATACTGTTACAGGAATAACAAATGCTAATCAAACATGGTGTTATATTATAACAAATGATAATATAGTAATTGATAATAAAATAGATATATTTTTCGCAGTTAATTTATCTAAACCTGATTATGTTTATAATTGTAATGACGGCACCGGTAAATATTTGTGGCAAGAAATTAGAAGTGTAAATGATTATTTTAATGACGACGCGTTATATAATAGACCATTTACTAATGGAACACATTATCTAAATCTTGATATTAAATTATATCTTAGACGACAAGACCCATTTGCTTTATACGGACTTTCGTTTAATCCTGACGCACCATTATTTGAACAAAATGTTCTTATTATGGGTAACGAAAAAGACCTTGATTATAATATTTATTATATGAATGAAGTACCTCAAATATGTTAATAAAATATAGTGTAAATAATAGTAAATTTTATAGTAGTAGCGAAATTTTACCAGTTAAAAGCGTTTCTCATAAAAACTTTGATAAAAGGGAAATAGAGATTGAAGTTGAGGGAATTTTTCCTTTACAAATTAATACACCCATTAAATTAAGAAGAGAATTAGACGATGGTAATTATTTTGAAGAACGTTTTAATGTGTACTTTTGTAGGTGCACAAGCACATCGACGTTTATTACTATTGGACATAATATAGTGGATTATTGTTATGTTTTAACACCTTACGAAATTAATAAAGGTGTTATTTATAATACTGCTGACGGCACCACACTCCAAGGTGCTGAATTATTCTTCAATAATAGTTGTAGACATATATTAATTGAAGATAGAGGCGGTATTGAATTTACAGATGTGTATGGTTGTGACGAGACAATTGAAGATATTAAAAATAGTTGTACTACTGATATTTTGTATTGTGATAAAATTTATTACAAATACAATAAACCAGACACTTTGATAATTAAAAATATAGGTGTTGATGGTACTGATATTAAAAACGAAACAAAATCAACTATTAAAAAACTTTTTGTACCTTTTGATATTGAAGGTTATGATAATCGTTATTCATTACTAATAATTGGTAACGAGACAGATTCTTTTGACTTAAATGATTCGTATACAATAAAAGATTGTCGTTTTTTCAAACCAAGTAATACCAAACCATCTGTACACCCAAATACAAAACTTATAATTAATAGTGGTACAATTAGTTTTAATATCCCTATTTCAAATAATATTGGCACTGATTTAATACATGATGTCTTATTAGAAGATAAATTGAATGATGAGAAGGATAATTATGCTACTAAAACATTAGATTATGAAAGGGTTGTTTATACACCAACAGAACAAGGACAAGGACAAGAATATTTAAAAATTAGGTTTAATATATTTTTAAGAACACGACATTTTTTTGAAGAATTACAAGATTGGGTTCCGTCTATTATTGAAGGGGAAGAATGGGTTAAAAGCGATGAGGCAATGTGGAATATTGGTGGTTATGAAAATGTATCTTCATTTTCAGCATCAACAAATGATTTCAAATTAAATGAAGTTGGTAAAAAAGTCAATAAACAAGGTGATTTATTGGGTGATATTGGATTTCTTGATAATGATGTTTTTAATCGTAATAAACGTTTGGCAAAATCATTCATAAGATTGTTATTTTTTGATTCTAAGGACAGGGGTACTCAAACTCTATTATATTATTCAACAATATTTTTAAATACAAGTGATATGTATGCAAAATATATGAACAATATTATAGGTGATAAAAAATTAGTATCTGGTGTGACAAGATATGTATCAAATTATGTACAAGATGATGAAAATTTATTTAATCTAACATGTAATTTTGAATGTTCTAATAAGATTTATAGTGGTTCTACCGAAGGATTTTATTTACATATGTTCCCAATGTTTGTTGATAAGGAAGAAGGTAATACAAAACAGATTTACATGAGAATTGAATTTAATCACGCAAAGTATGGAAAGACAATACCTTTGGTTGTAGGAAGAAAAAATAATAAAAATGTATATGCACCAAGGTATAACTATATAATAGAACAAAGAAACGGTGCTAAAAAAGGATTTTCAACGGATTTAACTTCTTTATATGATGATATGTATATACCTATAACATTATTTAAAGACACGAATACAGGAAAATACTGTTGGGAGTTTACGAATGAAATAAGTACGACACCAATTTTTAATATGTTTGAACCAAAAATTAGATAAGTATGGAAGTTGTAAAAAGAAATATAACATTGACTGATTTTAAGAATTTTAATCCAAAATTAAATCCGAGTTGTATAGATTGTTCCATTAGTGAAAATAAATGGGGTAAAATACCGAAAGACTTAATTATAACAGAAACGTCTATTAAAAACTTAAAAAACATACCATTGTGTTTACATGATGGTCAGTTGGTTTTACGGTATTATAATATTAAATTATTATATTATTTTTTAGAAAACTATGATAATAATACAGAATATTATCGTTTAATAGGTAATGACAATTTTGGTTATAGATGGGTTGAGTACAATAAAATAACAGAAACAGTACATAAATTTTCTTATATACCTAGTGCAGAAGGTTTTAATTGCGATGATATTATTATAGTTAATCCGTTACAAACTGAGTATGAAGAATTATTTGGTGATGCAGATATAACCGAATTACGTGAGTTATTAATTAATTATTATGAAGGTAAAATTCCAGAATCACGTCTATCAGTTCCGTTTATTAATTTTAATTTGAGTATTACCACCGATACAAGTAATATAGGTTCTTATTCTAATGATTTACAGAAATGGGAAGAGGAGCACGACTATGAAGTAAATGATATGGTATTTTATAATGGTAGTTATTATGTTTGTACAAGAAAGCATACTAGTGAATTGTTATTTTCAAATAATAATTGGAAGAAATTAAACAACGACCCACAAAAAATATCTTCTAATAAATGGGGAGACGTAGAATCTTCTGATTTATATTCAGAAAGTTGTTTACATTATTTTATACCACACAGAAGAACATATGACGAACAAGGTAATGTATTACCATTTATAATATTAAAAGAAGGCGTATCAAGAATTAGTAGTGTTTTAATATATCAAAAAACATGCCGTAATTATCAAGCATTAGCATCAGGTGTATATGTTGATGAATTAATTAGTGCATTTTTATCGATTGATGGGGAAACATGGGAGGATTTATCAGAAGATTTAAATGCGGTAACACAAGATGGTTATTTTAAATGTGGTTCATTGAAATTTAAAGATTATAAATTTATAAAATTTATATATACTATTGGTATTATTTTAGATGAAAATGGTGATAAAATTGATAACACGGGTGTTAGATACGAGGAAGTTAGAAGATGTGAATATGTAAAGAATTATATTAGTGATTATGGTAGAATAAACTACTTAAATATTTCAAATAATAGTGTTTATTCGGAAGCGAATAATTACGAAAGACCTTATGCTAAAATTACAGGTTTAAATCCAAATAATGAATATCTTACTGATAGTGATTTAGGAATTTTTAAAAGTTCTGTACATAATTTTATGGATGAAGCACTTATTGGGTCAACTTTTGTTGATTTTGATATACCTGAAGTTAATGTTAATAGAGGTAATTATGCTGCAATGGAAAGGCATTATATTTTAGGCGAAGTAAAGTCGTTTGATGACCTACAAAATTATAGAAATAATCTATTTAAACTTTAATAATAAGTATTTATATATAAAGATAAAATATTATGACAAATGGTACATACGGTACAGTGAAACCGGCACAAATAACTACTAATGACGTTGATATTTCATATTTTTACAGACCAACTAGAAGTAGTCAATCTTCTATGAGTTCATTTGAAAAATTGGATTCAAAAATATTGTTAACAACTGAAGTTACTAATAACGGTAATAGTGAAATATTACCCGGAATGTATGATTTGCGATTACCTATCGATAAATTTAATAAAGTAGGTGTTTATACTGTATATATTAAACCAAAAGAAATTGAAACAACTATTTACGATATTAGTACATTAGCAGCATATCCAAATATTAGGGGTATTGTCTTAAATGGCATACAATTAGACGAATTAGGATTGGGTGCTAATGGTGCATTAGTTGGTTATCGTATTGAATATTTAAACGAAAGTGGTGAAAGAGAAGATATATTTAGAATTATTACATCAAACAATAGGTGTTCTCCTATAACTAGTCAACCAACGGATGTATATGGTGGTGGACAAAGTTATAGATTCAATGATGTAAGTAATTTAGTATTTTGTACATTAACACCAAGTAATAATATGTCATTTGATAGTAGTTCTTTACCATATATAGGTAAAGTTTCTCAAACTATACGTTTGATTAATACAAAGTTCAATCCAATAATGTTGGAAATTGAAATTACAGAACATGATATAGAAACATTAACAACAATGATTGAAGGTGAACAAGTTAGAAACTTAGATTATGGATTAATAACCACATTTGATAAGCATGGGGAGATATATCATCAATCACATTATGGTTCAGTTGTTGATGGTTCTACTGGTTTACATCATGACTTTAAAGTTAATAGAAATGATAATATTAATAGAGGTGAGATAGACTCATTTAAAAAGATAAAAGATAACTTAGATTAATTATGGCAAAAAAAGATAAAAATCTAACATTCATTCGAAGTAATTATACTATCGCAACAAAACATAAAACCCTTAAAGATAATAGGAATATTTATGTTCGAGACTTTATGGTCACAACTAACAATGGTGGTTGGGACAGTGGGTCTATACCATATGGTGAAAGTAATTTCAAAATGGTTAGACGAAATGATGTCAAACAAACTAGAAAACATACATATGGTAAATGGTTAATGAATGGCGAATCAGATGTTTGGACAGTTGAAGATATTAAAACTGCACTTAGAGAACATAGTAATGAAACTAATAGTAGTGGAAAGTCAATTTTAACACCAAATTATACATCGTTGTTAGATTTTGCATATTTTGGTAGTTGTACTGAAATGATAAAATCTTCAATTTTAAACATAATCAATGAGTTTCCTGGTGAATTATATGTGTCATCTAATAAATTTTATTGGTATGGACCAAATGATGAAAGTTATGCTATTAAAGATGATACAGGTAGGTTTTTGTATATAGTTGATAACCCATTCATGATTGATATTTTCACAGAAACTATTAAACCAGGACAAAACGATAATGATAAATTTTTCTGTGCTTCAAGAGAGCATTATAAAATTTTAGATAAAAACGAAAATATTTGTAATTATGAATTTCAACGATGGATTGTTGAAATAGAAGAGAGTTTCAATTTTAAATGCCCAAAAGAAGGATATGTTGGGAAGGTTTTGTTATCTGGTGATTATGATGGAGTATCTATAAAGAGCAATATAGAATATAATCCTGTAACTTTGGCAGATGAAGGTAATACATTTATCATTTATATTTATTATTATAATAATAAATATATTTATTTAACTAATGATATATGGATAGGTTATCACGTTAGACTTTCAGAAGTTAAAATAGATACTTTTTATAATGAAAAATTAGACGATTTTGAACGTTTTTTATTAAATAAGAATACACGTCCAAGATTTTTAGTTAATCTTGAAAAACACGAATATACCGATTACGGTTTACGAACGAGTACTGAAACGTTAATATGGCCAACTATTGGTGGTTGGAATTTAGATATTGAGAGTTCAAGTTATAGTCAGTATTTACAAACATTGTTAGAAATGGCAAGTGTTTTCGATGAGTATAATTCTAATAATTTATTAAGAATGATGACTCATGATTCTATTAAAAATATGGACTTGACATTTTCTAATGATAAAACAAATGAAGATGTTAGTGATTATAACATTGGAACTTCACGAGTAGAGGGTTTGTTTTGGGCATATGGACGAATATTTGATGATATTAAACGTTATATTGAAAATATGAAAATATCGAATAATATTTCATATTCACAAAAACAAGAAATACCTGAAACAATCTTAAATGAGAAGTTAGATTTATCTGGTTGGGATTTATACGATCCAACAAGTACTTTGACGAATGTAACACTTGATAATCTTTTTCCTCAACAATATAAATCATACTCTTTATCTGATGTTAAAGAGAATTTCTTAAAAACATTATTCTTAAATAGTAAGGATATTTTTTCACGCAAGGGAACAAAGTATTCAATCGAGATGATAATGTCTATGTTTGGTTTTTGTTCATATGATTACGCAAGAAACTTGTATCCATATTTACCACTTGAACAACAAATATATGAAGTTACAACAGAAGGTGTTGTTGTAAAAAAATGGGAAGAATTGACAGCAAAGGAAAAAGAAAGTTATTTTGATTATAAAATCAATGAATATGTTAGTATAGCATCTAATACGGAATCAGATGTAATAAGTTTAGACGAAGAATTTCCTGCTGAAACATATAATAAAATGTTGGTTAAAAATCTCAATTTAACTGATACTACATTTTTAGAGGCAGCAGAAGAAATAGATACATTAGAAGGATTACCTGTTAGAGAAGTTGTTTTTTATAAATCTAACGGTGAAGTAGTAAAATATTTAATTCCATGGTATAGTAAAGCAATATATGAAAATAATAAAATGTATTTTCAAATGTATGGTGGATGGGGCGAGGTTTCATTAAAAGAAATTAGTGAAAGAATTCATATTGATAATGAACAAACTGTACAATATACGACTTTAAATGGTGGTGATACATTTAAAATTTATAGCGAAACATTAAAATACTTAAAAACAAGAAATTATGTTTCTGACTTATTGACAATACCATATAAAGAATTAAATGAAGGTGATATATATTATATTAATACACCATATGATGATGAATATCATTATTATATACTTGTAGATAAAGAAAATCCACATTCAATGAGTGGATGGAGACCAATTACAGAAGAAGATTTTGAAAACAATACAACAGAAGCGTTAAAGGTGGTTTATTTGGAATCAATAATAGACGAGAATAAAGGTAATAATCCTCATGTCGGATATGGAACTTATGATGATGGTAAAACATATTTAGAATATTTCAGACAATTATTTAAATATGAAATAGATAATAATAGTAGTGAAAATCAATTATTTACAAGTGATGCATATAACTGTGATATGTCGATAATTGATGGAATACAAAATTGTGGTTTTAAAGTTTCTGATATTATTAAGGATAATATGAAGGTGTGGTATTTTACCCCAACTGAATTATCTTATGATAAAGAACCTTCAGGTACATTTGTTTATCCATCAACAGCAGGACAAGAAATAACAGTTGAGTCAGGATACACAATTAATGATAATAGTGCGTGGAGAGTGTATTGTAGTAATTATACTACTGACAAATATCATAGTGTAATAGATTTATATCCTTTTAAGGAACTTAACGAAAATAAAATATATAACGTATCATTTACCGTAAAAAATACATCAACAAGTACTATTGTTGTTAAAATAAAATTGGGTAAAATACCTGGTGTAACAAGTTTTGTATCAACCGATGTTGTTGATTCAATAGAAATGTTGCCAAATACAGAAAGAAATATAGAATTTAGTGGTTATCCTTGGCCAAAAGCAAATTTACAAATTTGGATAGAACCAAGATGGACACAGACAGGCACAAATAAATATTATCCAATTAAATATTATATTTCAAAGATTTATTTGACACAGACTTCTCAGATAGATACTTTGGTTAAAAACGACAAGAATGGTCTTTATTATATTTACAAGGGTAATGATGTAGAAACAAATAAAGTTGGAAAACCTGCATTTGAGGACGGGCAAACGCATTACGAAGCGGATTTTTCAACATTTAATTTTGAAACACAGCAATTAAATAGTAATGATGAAGCAGCAGCAAACTCAATTATCAATGTTAAAAATTTAGAGATAGATTTTGCTAATAAATATGTTGCTTTAGGTGGGTTTAGAAACTATTTATTAAAAGCAGTTATGCCGTATGTTACACAAGTAATACCTTCAACTGCTATATTAAAAATCGGATTTAATTCAGGTGCAGAAGCCGATGCTTATGTACATTATGATATTGCCGAAACAGCCGGAATAATTTAATTAATTAATTATATAATATGTCATTAATAGGTGCAGTATACAAGTGGAGAATAGATAATCAATTGTACGCTTATATTACGAACAAAGAAGGTACAGGACCGTCAATTTATAAAATTGACGACGTTGAGTGTGTAGAGTATTTAGAATTAGAAGATAGTGTTAAAAGTATCGTAAGAGCATGGGATGCTATTGATTATAAAACAAATTTTGAATCAATGGTATTATATGTATCTACTTATGAAAATGGTAAATACGAACATCTAAAATTTTTAGATTATACCATTTATTTAAAAGAATGTAATGCTTGTGATACGGTTTCTAAACCGCTTAATGTTACTGATATTGATATTGATGTTGCGAATACAAATCAACTTAAATATTATGAAAACCCATCTGTTATAATTACAGGTGGGCATTGTAATATATTAGACGGACAAAAAATACGTACATTTGATATTGATTTTAATTTACCTGAACCAATACCTGGTATAACATTACAAGGTGAAATATCACCATTTTTATTAAATACAAGTGATATTAAAACAATTGAGATAAATGATACTTATGTATTAAATGAAGATTCACCTGAAGGATATGTTCCAATAAATGGTAAGAGAGGAGACTTATATACTTGTTATAAAAGAAGGAGTCCTGTTCCAAAAAAATTATCAACGTTAGATTTTCAAGAACATTTTAAATTTGCTGGAAATATATTAGGTTCAACAATAGTTGGTGCAACAGCAAGTGTAGATAAAAATATCGGTACTCCATCTGTTACATTAACTTTAGGTGGTACTGAAAAAGAAAGGACATTTAATTTTGATTTTAAAAATTTAAAAGGTGAAGTTGGTCCACAAGGTCCAATGCCTGAATTCCCATTTGAATATGATGAAACTTTAAATAGTTATGTTTTTGCAAGTGGTGGTACCGCAAATGGTAAAAATAGCATATCAATAGGTGATAGAACAGTGGCAAAAGGTGAAGATTCTTTTGCTGAAGGTTTATTAACTTCTGCGACAGGAAAGTATTCACATGCTGAAGGTTATGGTAGTATTGCAAGTAACAATTATTCACATGCTGAGGGTTATTCGACAGAAGCAACAGGAGTGTCTTCTCACTCCGAGGGTAGTGATTCTGTAGCAACGGCGCAAGGAGCACACGCTGAGGGTAGAAATACAGAAGCGTCAGGAAATGCTTCTCACGCAGAAGGAAATTATACTAAAGCAAGCGGTACTCATGCGCATGCTGAGGGTTATTATACAATAGCTAGTGGTAATTACTCACACGCTGAAGGTGGAGGAACATCAAGTAACCGTAATGTTGCTAGTGGTAATTATTCACATTCTGAGGGTTTTTCAACAGAAGCAACAGGTAATTCTTCTCATGCTGAGGGTAGTGATTCTGTAGCAACGTCTCAAGGAGCACACGCTGAGGGTAGAAATACAATTGCATCAGGAAATGCTTCTCACGCAGAAGGAAATTATACCACAGCAAGCGGTACGCACTCACATGCTGAGGGTTATGAAAATGAATCAAGTGGTAATTATTCACATGTTGGTGGGCGTGGTAATACAGCAGTAAATGAATGTCATACTGTTATAGGTAAATATGCAACAATAGATACTACTGGTAAAAAAATATTTCAAGTTGGTGGTGGTACGAGTGAAACTGATAGAAAAGATTTATTTGTGGTAAATAATGATGGAACATTTATTTTCTCTAATGGTGCCGACACTAAAACATTATCTGTTAATGATTTTGGAAAAGAAACTGTTAAGTTTCAAAATTCTATTTCAGAACCAGATGCTGATTATGTTTATAAAAATGGTGATTTAATATTTAGTGAAGAAGAAGATGATTTATATTTATTAAAATCAACAAATGAAGATAATTCAGAGTTTGAAGCAATAAAATTAACATATAGCGATGAAATTGAAGAATTAAATCAAAAGATTGAAAATGTAACTGCAACACCACAATTTATTGTTGGTACAATTGTTATGTGGCCATTACCTGTTGCTCCTGATGGTTGGTTGCTATGTGATGGTCGTGAAATACCAAATGAAAATGGTGAAGGTGAAGAATTAATAAGAACATTATATCCTGATTATACAGTAGGAGATGGCATATTGCCTGTCACCCCTGATTTTAGAGGATTATTCCCAAGAGGTGTTGATTCTCTAAATTCTGTTAGAACGACAGGTGGTACAAATGAAGTAACATTAACCCAAAATAATATACCATTACATAGTCATACAGTTTCTTTAACAGGTATAACCGGTACTACAACAGTAACAGGTAAAGTTAATGTAAGTGGAACTACAATTTCAGATGGAGGACATACGCATAACATGAATGTTTCATTGGGTACATATAAAACCGGTGGAGATTTACCAAATTCATATAATAATACTAATGGTGATGGTTCAGATAAATTAACCATTCAAAGTGGTGGTTCACATACTCACTCAATTAATTTAACTTCAAAAGTTAATTCAACATTAACAGGTACAACAACATTTAATAATGGCACAGGATCAGTTACAACAGGTTCTTATGGACTTGATAATGTACAACCATTTAGTGTAATACCTAATTATTTTAGTATTAATTTTATTATATATGCGGGTATTAATAAAGTATCTGATGATTATAGTAATGGTGGTTACAGCAATGGTGGTTATAGCAATGGTGAAGATTATACAGTAGAAGAAAAATAAGTCACAATAAACAATAATTCAATATTATGGCAACATTAAGTTCGCAAGAAATACAATATTTAAAGAATTTTATTAACAATGTTAAAAACGGTTATGAAGCAACAATTACTTCTTTGAGGAAAGAAATCAATGACTTATCTCAACAATTAAAGACTAAAGTTGAGAGAAGTGAGTATTTAAATACTATTGAAAACATTAATATTAAAATTAATGAAAAACCAATGAGTGATAGTGTAGATATTGCAATTGTTGATGTGACAAATCAATTACTTAATAATAATATTGAATTAGATAATAAATTATTAAGATACACATTAAAAGATGAATTAAACCCACTAATTGATAAGCGTCTTGGGGAAGAATTAGATGAAAGTGTGGGGGAAGTTGTTAATAATAAATTAAATGAAACTGTTAATTACCAAATTGAAAATATAATAGATGAACGCTTTAATGGCGTTATTGATGGAAAGTTAGACGGTTACGTCAAAACAGACGTATTAAACAATAGACTTTCTGGTGTACAAGGTGATATAGGAAAATTAGATGTTCGATTTGCTGATTTTACTCCTACATCAGGATTAACAGGCGCATTGAGTGGTGAGTTTAGCAAGTATTCGACAACTGCGAATACTAAGAGTTTAGTGGATACTGCTAAGTCAGAGGCAATAGGTAAATTTAAGGATTATACTCCTACAACAGGTTTGACAGGTGTGTTGAGTGGTGAGTTTAGCAAGTATTCGACAACTGCGAATACTAAGAGTTTAGTGGATAGCGCTAAGTCAGAAGCGATAGGTAAATTTAAGGATTATACCCCTACAACAGGATTAACAGGTGTGTTGAGCAACGAGTTTAGCAAGTACTCGACGACTGCGAACACTAAGAGTTTGGTTGACGCTGCTAAATCGGAAGCAATAACAAATGCGGACAACAAGTTTAAGAATTACACTCCTACATCAGGATTAGCAGGTGCGTTGAGTGGTGAGTTTAGCAAGTATTCAACGACAGCAAACACTAAGAGTTTAGTTGACGCTGCTAAATCGGAAACAATAGGTAAGTTTGATAATTATACACCAACATCAGGATTAGCAGGTGCGTTGAGTGGTGAGTTTAGCAAATATTCAACGACAGCAAACACTAAGAGTTTGGTGGATAGCGCTAAGTCAGAAGCAATTAGTGCTGCTGGTACTAATGCGGACAACAAATTATTAAGATACACATTAAAAGATGAATTAAATCCATTAATTGATAAACGTCTTGGAGAAGAATTAGACGAAAGTGTTGGAGAAATTGTTAATAACAAGTTAAACGACACCGTTAATGGACAAATTGAAAATATAATAGACGAACGTTTTAATGGAGTTATTGATGGGAAATTAGAAGGTTATGTTAAAACGGACGTATTAAATAATAGACTTTCTGGTGTACAAGGTGATATAGGAAAATTAGACGTCCGATTTGCTGATTTTACTCCTACAACGGGATTAGCAGGTGCATTAAGTGGTGAGTTTAGTAAATATTCGACAACTGCGAATACTAAGAGTTTAGTGGATACTGCTAAGTCAGAGGCAATAACAAATGCAGACAATAAGTTTAAGAATTATACTCCAACATCAGGATTGACAGGTGCGTTGAGCACCGAATTTAGCAAATATTCGACAACTGCGAATACCAAGAGTTTAGTTGATACTGCTAAATCAGAGGCAATTAGTGCTGCGGGCACTAATGCAGATAATAAACTTAAGAATTATACTGCAACAACAGGTTTAACAACCGCATTGAGTGGTGAGTTTAGCAAGTATTCAACGACTGCGAATACTAAGAGTTTAGTTGACGCTGCTAAATCGGAAGCGATAGGTAAGTTTGACGATTATACTCCTACATCAGGATTAGCAGGTGCATTGAGTGGTGAGTTTAGTAAGTATTCAACGACTGCGAACACTAAGAGTTTGGTTGATACTGCTAAATCAGAGGCAATTAGTGCTGCGGGCACTAATGCAGATAACAAACTTAAGAACTACACAGCAACAACAGGTTTAACAACTGCGTTGAGTGGTGAGTTTAGCAAGTATTCGACGACTGCGAATACTAAGAGTGTTGTTGACGGGGCGCTTACAGCATATACCAAGACAAGCGGTCTTGCGAGTGCGTTGAGTGGTGAGTTTAGCAAGTATTCGACAACTGCTAATACTAAGAGTTTGGTTGATACTGCTAAGTCTGAAGCAATTAGTGCTGCGGGCACTAATGCAGACAATAAACTTAAGAATTATACCGCAACAACAGGTTTAACAACTGCGTTGAGTGGTGAGTTTAGCAAGTATTCAACAACTGCGAATACTAAGAGTTTAGTTGACGCTGCTAAATCGGAAGCGATAACCAATGCGGATAACAAGTTTAAAAACTACACTCCAACATCAGGTTTGACAAGTGCATTGAGCACTGAATTTAGTAAATATTCAACGACAGCAAACACTAAGAGTTTGGTGGACGCCGCTAAATCAGCAGCAATTACTACTGCGGGTACTAACGCGGACAACAAACTTAAGAATTATACTGCAACATCAGGATTGACAAGTGCATTGAGTGGCGAGTTTAGCAAGTATTCGACAACTGCGAATACTAAGAGTTTAGTGGACACTGCTAAATCAGAGGCAATTAGTGCTGCGGGTACTAATGCAGATAATAAACTTAAGAATTATACCGCAACAACAGGTTTAACAAGTGCATTGAGTGGTGAGTTCAGCAAGTATTCGACAACTGCGAATACTAAGAGTGTTGTTGACGGAGCACTTACAGCATATACCAAGACAAGCGGTCTTGCGAGTGCGTTGAGTGGTGAGTTTAGTAAATATTCGACAACTGCGAACACTAAGAGTTTAGTAGATACTGCTAAGTCAGAGGCAATTAATAGTGCATCATCGTCATTAACAAATGCGTTAATAGGATATGTAAAGGAAAAAGAAATGTCAGATGCATTAGAAGGATATGCTTCTATTGAAGAAGTTAATCAAGAAATGGATACTAAATTAGGAAATTATACACCAAAATCTTCATTTAATACATTAAGTAGTCAAACTAAAACTCTAAGTAGTTCGACATCGTCAATTTCCACAAAAGTAACAACATTAAGCAGTAGAACTAACACACTTTCAACAAATATAACAACATTATCAAGTAATTTAAGTACACTATCTGGTAAAGTTTCAACATTAAACACAAATCTTGTTTCATTAAATGAGCGTTTTGAAGCACAACAACAATATACAGGTGGTACTATTGTAATGCCTTAATTTTTGAAAAATAACTTAAAAACATAACATATATAATATGAAAATAACCGGACCAACATATAAGTGGAGAATAGATAATCTTACTTATGTTTACATAACAAATAATGATGGTACAGAACCATTTATAAAAACAGATACTGAAGGTTTCATTGAAGATATTATAAAAGCATGGGTTAAAACATGGGATTATAGTACTTATGAAACAGAATTTAATAAAATGGTAGAACTTGTTCATGAATATAACGAAGGTAAATATAAAAATGTTATATTTTATGATCCTGCTATATATTTTAATGAATGTGATGATTGTACTGATTATACAGGTATTGTAATACCAACGGATATTGAAATTACCGCTTCAACGGTAACACATACTGTTCCTTATTATGAAAACCCTTCTATTGAAATACATGATGGTGGTGTTGTTCAGGAGGGTATGCAAAAAGTCCGTAAATTCGGTATTGAATCTTGGTTAAAAGAACCTATACCAGGTTTAAGAGTTATAGGGGAAATAACACCTCAATTATCATTAGAAAATTTCAGAGCAAGTATAGAATCATTGGTAGAAGATGAATATGTTGACGTTAACATGGGTTTCTTTGTTAACGAAGATAGTAATTCAAAATATTACCCTGCAAATGCTAAAAGGGGTAATTTATATTGTTTTAAAAAACGTGCGTCTGTTAAAAATGCAAATGAGTTATTTGCCTCCGTTTATTATGTAACAAATTTAGTTGGTCCAAGTGGTGCTGTATTACCATTTACATATAATTCAACACATGAAAGTTATTCTTTTGGTGAAGAGTGTGAAATCAATGGTGATTATGCAGTATCAATGGGATATTATAATGAATCAACAGGTGAGAATAGTTTAACTAACGGTCAAGAAAATGTTGCTTCCGGAAGAAATTCTCATGCTGAGGGTTATTATAATACAGCAGAAGGTGAATGTAGTTATGTTAATGGTATTGGTAACATTGCAAAGAATACTGCACAAACGGTTATAGGACAATATGCTACAGTTGATAATGATGATGCAATTTTCCAAATAGGTATAGGTACAGGTGAAGGTGATAGACGTGATGCTTTAAAAATAAAAAAAGATGGTACTTTTGTGTTTACAGGTGATAAAGTTCAACAACAACAGCAACGTCAGTCAGGTACTGCGACATATAATATGAGAAGATCTGCTCCATCAGTAGAACCTGTTGAGCAATATAAGTCTGTTGCAGTTACTACCACAGATATGGAAAATCTTGTTAATATGACAAATATCATTAATGGTAAATTTAGTGAATATGATGATTATATTAATCAAAGATTAAGTGGTTTAACAGACGAATGGAATGATTTGATTTTAAGTAAAAATGAAGAAGCAAGAAATGGTTTGATTGATACCGTTATTAAAGATTTACAAGATCAAATTGATGGTGAAATTAATTCATGGTTTTTACCTGGTCCTCCTTCTTTAACAACTGAACCTGCGTGTGATTGGTTAATTAAAACAAAGGATTCTAATGGTAATTATACCAATGTAATTGATTGGGTAGAAACTGAAAAAGAATATTCAAGACATATAGGCGATACATATACAGATATGTCTGAATACAATCCTACAGATAGTTTAATATGGGAACAGGGTATATTAAATTGGAATACAGGTGAAGAACAAGAAAGTCATGCATTTATTAGAACTAATTTTATTGAAACAGCAGAGCATTTATATATAAAAAATCCTGATACAACTAATTATACATTATGTGCATTTTATTTTGACGAAAATAAAAAATTAGTAAAAATTGAAACAATTTCTGGTATATTATCAGCAATTAAAACTGAATATAAATATGTTAGATTAAGGTTACAACATCCTCAGAAACCTGATAGTACATATGAAAGTATTAAACCTGAAGATGCGTCTAAAATCAATTTAACTCAATTCAACCCAACTTCAGGTATGTCATGGAGATTCTGTAAGGGTAAATATACAGACGAAAATGGTACTTGTAAAGACGGTTGGCATTGGCATATGATTTCTGATAGTGCAGCAATTGAAGCATTACTAAAAGCAGGACAAGCACAATTTACTGCTGATGGTAAGGCATGTGTTTTTATGTCAGTTGATAGAGAAGGTGATAGAGTGCCAAATAATTACAATGTTGGTGACATGTGGATACTTAATGATGTTGCTTTAAAATATGGTAAATTCCCTACTGAAAGAGGATATAAAGAAGGTGATTTATTAAATGCTAATAGTGGAAGTAGCGAATATGTTGAAGAACATTGGAGTAAGGAAATACGTTATACAGACGATTCAATGGCAATTGAAGCTATGAATAAAGCAAAAGAAGCAGTAGCAGCAGCAGAAAACGCACACAATGAAGCAATTGACTCTTTAAGACAATTAGAAGAAGTACATAAAGATGGGTATATCTATATTGATGAATTTAAGACACTGAAAAATGAATTAAATGAAATTAAAGCAGAATGTACAAAGTTAGTAGGCACTGACGGTAAAGGAGGAGAGGCAGCACAATGGATACTAGTAGATTCCTATGATAATGTACTTGGAAATGGTAAAAATGTACAAAATATATCTGCTGAATATTTCACATCAGCGCAATTAGCAATTTCTGCTTTAACATGGTATACAAATGAAGAACATTTAGAGAGAGTTGATGGTGTTGTTAAAGATTATATTATAATAAATTATAGTACAACTGGTACAGAAAAACCTCTTTGGCGTGATATTGAGAATTATTATCCTGAACGTCAAACATTAATGAATCAAATTGCACTTGCTGCAAAAGAATATTCTGAAAATATTAAAACTACTGCCGAAACTGCAGCAGAAAATGCATTTGAAGCGATGGAAATGGCAGATAGAGCAGAAAAACAAGCCGAACACGCATTATCTCAATTAGATGCAATTGATAATGATTGGTTAGTTGCTAAAACTGAATTTGCTTCATTAGATTCACAATTACAGGATATATTACAAGATTTAAATAGTATTACTGCTGAATGTAAAGAATATGAAAATACACAAGTATATGAAAAATACGAATTGGGTAAATTATTAAATGAGTTTACTACACATTATAACAATGCCGTAAGAGCACTCAAATATTATTCTAATCAAAAGACAAACGAAGGTCTTAAAGCAACAAATATTACAAATGGTGTAGATAGTAATGGAAATATTTACATACGTACAAGTGATAAAAACAAAACAAGTGCTACAACAAAACCACTTGGTGACAAAACCTATGTTGTTAATGTTTCAAGTGGAAATGTAACAATGAATATTGATTATGAAAACATAGAAAAATATTATGTTGCAAGAAATAATATTTTAAAAACATTATTTACTGCTACACAAGAATATGTGCGTTCAATGGAAAATTTAACACCTGAAGCAGTCGCTAATATGTTAAATAATTCAAAAAAATATGGTGTTAATAAAATTTTACGAAGTCGTTGCGATTTTAAAATGACACAATGGGGTAGTACTACAGCATTGACCCAAAACATAGTATCAAAAAGTCATACAGAAACAACTATTAAAGAAGATGATAAATTATCATTTTGTACTTTATTGGTTTATCAGAATAGTGGAACAGAGAATGATATTGATAAACTAACTGATAAATTGTGGAAAAACGAATACATTTCTGTTTCTATTGATGTTTTTGCGGAAAAATCTAGAATTAAACAATATGCTCAAGGCGAAGGTGCTGAAAAATTAACGTTAGGAATCCAATTTAGATATGGTAGCGACAAAGTATTATTTACTAAACAACAAGTTAATATACTCGATTTTGACGTATGGTGTCGTTTGAAATTAACATTTAAAATGGAACAAAACCTTACTGACGAATTTTTAATTGGTTCTAATGGATATACCCCTGATAGGGTTTATTTGTATGTTGCAGGAGAAGATATTTATAAAAAAAGTTCTACCTTCAAATTTAGAAATATGCAACTTGAATTTAGTACAGAGGCAACTCCATGGTGTCCCGCACCTGAAGATTCTGACGAAGCGTATTCATTAGCAGATGACGCTAAGAAAAATGCTGAAATTGCAGCAAAAGATGCTGCTGATTCTCTTGCTTATATGGCAGATTTTTCAAACGACGGTAAAGTAACTCCTGCTGAAAAACCAAATATTAAACGAGAATGGGATGAGGTACAAAGTGAATATCAACAATGTGAATCATATAGTGAAACATTGTGGGACGATGCAGGTTCTACAAAACCACAGGAATGGATGGATTTAAATCATGCTTATACTGGTTTGACAAATTATATAGAAAACAATTTGTACTTAGATAAAATAAATCCAGGACAAGGAGAAAAAATAGATACCCACCCATACACAATTACTTTATCATCTGTTGCAAAAACAACAGTAGCTAAGTTAGATTCTCTTGGTAATACAACAGCAACAAACATTACAGGACGAGAATTATATGACCGTCGTTTTACTGATTATTATAAAATGTATACCATTTTCATGAACAAAGTTTCTGAACGTATTGCAGAACTTGAAACAGGTAAGGTTTATGATAAATTAGCTGGACGAAATTATTTTGCTAAAAAATTCATACAGAATTATTGGCAACCACAAGTAGGTAGTGATAGCGATGGTTTATATTACCTAATAACCCCACATACTGTATATAGTAAGTATGCTAATACTACATTATTTACAGAAGGAACTCATCACTATGATTCAGTATGTGGTTCAATAAAATTTAAAGAAAATACACAATACAGACTTAAAGTTCAGTGGAAATGTGAACCTAATACTTATACTGGTGTCGGTTTGTATATTGGATTTCTTTATAAATCATCTACTGCTAAAACTGAAGACAATGAAACTATATATCGTCAAATATTTGATGAAAATTATGTTATACTAAATTTATCTTCTACTACAATAGTTGAACAAGAAATAGTTAGTAAAGAGAATAAAACTATTGTTGGTGTTGGTGTTACTTATGGTAACAATATTAAAGCTAAAATATATAACATACAAATAACAGAAGGTACTAAAACACATGACACGTGGATTACTGCAGAAGAAGATAAGGATAATATAGTTAATAAGGTGTTAACTGAATGTACGACAGAAATAACAGGTGGTCTAGTTGCATCAACTTTATTGTATTTAAAGGACCTTGAAGGTGTTGTTAACACAGGTTTGAGTGGTTTAAATGATATTGAAGTTGACGATAGCGGTAATGTAACTAATTATGGTGTTACATTATGGTCGGGAGGAGATTATGACAGAGCATTAAAAGCATCAAAAGTAAACGTAAATAAAGAAGATAAATTACCTGTATTAATAACAAAAGAAGGTAATGGTTCTACATTTGGACCGTTTAAAATTATAGATTCTGATAGTGTAATAGTAGATAATGGTGACTATAGTAGATTAAGTATTGATGTTGATAATAATGTAGAATTATCTTTGTGGTCTAAAGGAAGTGCAGCAGGTGCTAATCAATATATTTCTACTAAAAAAGTTAACATTATTTCTGGACCTTTACCATCATCTACCCAAGAAACAGTTACAAAAACATGTACTTGTAATTCATATAAAACATATACAAAGCAATCAGATTTTAATAAATTAACAATTGGTTCTGTTTATTTAGGAAATTACAATAACTCAAGCTGGTATTTAAATAGTAGTACCCTCACTTTTAATTTAACATTTTATATAAGTGCGGATAAGATACCTGTTGCACGAAATAAATATCAGATAATTGATGGGTATATTTATATAGGTACGCATGCGTTTTCTATTGTAAATAATACGACTGATAGTAGTAAATTAACAGTATCTGAAAACCCAAACAGAGTTTTTACTTTTAACATACCAATAAAACTTTCAGGATTGAATAGCCAAACATTTGCTTATAACACAACACATTATATATATTTGAAAGATATTAAATTTACACATACAGGTGGAGATGAAAGACTTTCAGTAAATGGTTTTTATTCTTCAAATACAACAGTTAAAGTTAAGTTGGATTCAAATATAACATTCAAATGTACTTACAATAAACAGAGTGAGAAAAAACAAGTTTTTATAGCAAATAATGGTATAAGAATAGTAGGTTCAAGTGACGGTCAAGTTTTTGAAGTTAGAACTGACGGTTCAGGTGGTATGAAAATCAATATTACAGGTTTACCAACAGATCCAGCAAATTTAACTTCTGGAGATTTGTATCGTTCAGGTAATACGTTAATGATTAAAAATTAAATTATTGGCATTATAATAAATACAACCACAAATTTGTGGTTGTATTTTATATATTTAATATGATTTCTTTGTCCATATCAATGTCGTCTTCTGAATTTATACTAAATGTATAGAATCCATGTTCTTTATTTTCTATATCAATTTCATTATATTCTAATGTTTCTGTGTTTACTGTTACAAAACCATGTCCTGATATATTTTCTCCGTGGTCTTGTTGTATTAAACTACCACAATATAACATTGGTATGCCTTCATATTTAATGCATTGACGTTTGTGTATATGTCCCATTAAACAAAAGTCTATATCACTAAAATATTCGCCTTCTACGCCATTTTCTACAATAAACCCAACATCTGTTCGTGCGGAAGATAAAGTCCCGTGAAATAGTCCAAAAAACACCTTATCGGGGTTTTCTTTTCTATAGTCATCTATATTTGGTTTTTGGAATTCGTCAAATGCTGAATATAGACACCAAACAATATTTTCATCTATCATACACCCTGATTCATAATTTAATTCTTTATCAAGATAATATACTTGTTTGAATTTACATAATGAAAAAATAGTACTAAGAGAATCAAGACGAGAGAGATTACTCATATTCATATCGTGGTTTCCCGCAATTACAATTGTTTTACATATTTTATCTAATTGTCTTAGAAACCATGATGTTAAAATGTATGCCTCTCCACTAATATCTAATTTATTATGAAGAATATCACCTGTTATAACAATGCGTACTTCATTATTTTCGTATTTTGATACAATTTCTTTACAATAGTCAATAAATTTAGTTAATTGTTTTTGATACTCTTCTTGTCTTCTAAGATTTCGAATGTGTATATCGCCACATCCAATAATACATTTAATTTGATTTTCCATTTTTATAATTAAAATACTAATTCGATAGGTGTAAATTGTTTGCAACTATTAATTGCTTCAATTATTCCTTTTTTTCCTTTATTTTCATATAGTTCTCCAAAATCCTTATATTTATCCATTCTTATATAATAGATTTTGTTGTATAATCGCCCAAAATTTAATAGTGTGTATATTTTTTTTGTTTCTATAATATCTGTATCACTATCTAAACAAATTATAATTTTGCCATTTGCTTTTTTATATAATAGATTAAATATTTCATTATCTTTTGATAATACTTTACCTAATAACGGAATAGTATTTGGACTATATAGGCAATCTAACGCACCTTCAACTAAAATAATATCAGCGTCAAGATTTAAGTGTGATTCTTGAAAAATTATCGATTTTTTATCTGTGTCACAGTTTCTATATTTAATTTTGTTTTTATTTGTAAAATCACGTCCAACAAAATAATTTAATTCTCCAAATGTATTATAACTAGGTACAATAATTCGACTTCTCCACTGAATATCTTCATTGTCCCATTGTGTAAAACCTATATTATATTTATCAATTATTTGTTGATCTATTTTTCTTTTAATACAATATTCTTTTACTTGTTTAGGACAACATGTTAAATTAATTTTACGATAAGTTTTAGGTAATCTAATATATTCTTCTTCTTTGGTTTCAAATGTAACACCGCTATATAAATCAAAATCATATAATAATGAAGTTTTTAAACTTTTAACTTCTTCTTTATAACGTTGATATAATGAATTGTTACCATATTGTTTAATTAATTTTGATAATGGTCCTTTCATTGAATCGTCGATAGAAGAACAAGACCAACATTGATAAACTAATTTAAATAAGTTTACCTCAAGATTGTGTTTAGTTGCTTCATTGTGCCCTTTCTCTTCAATACACTTTGGGCAACCATACTGCACCTGTCCTTGATCGCTAATACCGTTTTTAGACTCACCTAAAAATTCTGATAAAATTCTTTCTATGTTAATAATTTCTTGTGGAAGCATAAATTTAAAATTAAAATTTGTTGTAAATATACAAAAAAATGGCAGACTATGAAGTCCGCCAATTTTTATAAACTATTTTATCACATTATTCAATATCGTCACCTGTTATAATGAATATTTTGTTAATTTCATTTAACATTGTTTCTGTTTTAGTTTCTTCTATTTCGATTACATTGTCTTCTTGTGAAGATTTTGCAATATAATGAGATAGTTCACCATTTTTAGTTTCATCTTCTAAAACAACAATATTTGTTCCGACTTTTAAATGATCTTTGAATTCTTCTATTTCTGCAAAATTATTAGTTGTTAATTGTCCATTAATTGTCCATGCTTTAACACCTTTTCTTGCATTTCCATCAAAAATTAATTTTACGGGTATGTTTGTTGTTTGGTTATTTAAAACTATGATTTCCATACCCTTATATGGTGCTTTTGTGGAGTTTACTGTAGTTAAATCTGCTAATGTATTTAATGGTTTTTGTTTTTCATCTAATGGTAATGAGTCTGAAGTTAGATAATTACCACCAATTGTAATTAAATCTGCCATATTGTTATCTTATTATTGTGTTATTATTATTATTGCATTAGTATATTCAACACCACTACCATTAAAGTAACTATCATAAGGTTGTGAAGGTTGACCTATATATAAGTTGTATTCAATACCATTTATTGTATATGTATTATATTGGTTGATAGTGTTAAGGTTTGTTCCGTCTACACTTAAATTAACTGTTAAATTACTAGGTGCTAAAATACAGTTTACGAAACCATTTTCTTCCCATATAGAAGAATTATTTTTATCATAAAATTCTTCCCAAACAGCGTCATTGTTTAATGTTGGTTGTTTAAAAGGAGGTGTTAAATTACCATATTCAGTAATGGTTTCATCATAAGTAAATGAATTAAAATTATTAGTTATATTTTCGTTGTTAAACGTATCTAATTCATTAATTAATTTTGAACCGTAATATATCATTATGTCTTCAACAGGTTTTTCTGTGTATTTACTTGTTAAAACTAAGTCTCTATCAGGCATAATAGTATCAGTAAATTCTACGTCACCTTCCATCCAAGTGTGAATTTTGTTTTCTTCTTCTTTATATGTTAAATAACTTGAAATATTGTCATTAGGTGCAAAATTACCTTTAAAGTCTTCATTTACTGTTAAACTATATGTTATTAAATCACATACGTAAGTTAATTCAGTATCTTCTGTAATTACAACTTCGTAAGTTTCAGTTGATTTGCCATTGATTGAATATCCTTCGTTAGGTATGATAGTTACCTCAACTACTTCACCATAAGTATATGTTTCATTACCGTCTCTTGAAGAGATGTTATATGTACCATTTTCTACTTTAATTCCAAGTTCAAATGTTCTCAACTCAGGACTGTATTGTGCTTTATATATTTGGTCTCCTAATACTTTTGTATTCTCATTTATTTCAGGGTTCCAACTTCCATTAAACTTCCAAACGTATTGGTCATCTTCGTAATCAGAAGGTTCAATATCTGAAGGAACAACTAATTTCTCATTGTAATTTACACTTAAAGTTTCAATAGAATTATCGTCGTGATCAACAAATGTAATATCATACGTGTTAATTACAAATTCATGATTGATAGTTGTGTCTTTTTCAATAGTTACATTTTTAATTACAACTGTTTCTCTGTCGTATCCACCATTAACTGAATAACCTTCGTTTGCTGTGAGTATAATTTCTACGTTTGTTCCATAATCAAATTTAGTACCAGAAGTGATGTTTGAACTACCATTTGTTATATCAATATTTAAAGTATATTGTTTAATAACTTCATTGTATATTGCTGTGTAAACAGCGTCTTCTGTTACACTTGCAAACTCTTTGTCCCAACCATTAAATGTGTATGTGTGTTGTGTGTCCTCTTGTTTTGTTGGGGTTTCTCCGTTATATTCAGGGGTTGTGCCATAAGGAACATTTAAGTCAGTTTCTAACACTGTACCGTCTTCGTTTTTCCAAGTTACGGTGTATTCATTTACTGTTCGAGAATATGTTGCTGTGTAAACAACATCGTCTGTTACGCTTTCAAGTACTTTGTCCCAACCATTAAATGTGTATGAGTATTGCGCGTCCCCTTGTTTTGTTGGTGTTGTACCGTTGTATTCAGGGGTTGTACCGTAAGGAACGTTTTCGTCGGTTTCTAAAACATCACCGTTTTCGTCTTTCCATATTACGGTGTATTCATTTACCGTTTGAGAATATGTTGCTGTGTAAACAACGTCTTCTGTTACACCTGTAATCTCTTTATCCCAACCTATAAATGTGTATGCGTACTGCGCGTCCCCTTGTTTTGTTGGAGTTTCTCCATTGTATTCAGGGGTTGTGCCGTAAGATACATTTTCGTCAGTTTCTAAAATATCACCGTTTTCGTTTTTCCATGTAACTGTGTATTCGTTTACTGTTTGAGAATATGTTGCTGTGTAAATAACGTCTTCTGTTACGCTTGCAAACTCTTTGTCCCAACCATTAAATGTGTATGTGTGTTGTGTGTCCCCTTGTTTTGTTGGAGTTTCTCCATTGTATTCAGGGGTTGTGCCGTAAGGAATGTTTTCGTCAGTTTCTAAAATATCACCGTTTTCGTTTTTCCATATTACGGTGTACATTGCAACATCATAATGACATTTTAATGTTATATCTTCTTCCCCTATTATAAACTTAATACTCTCTTCATTACTTTCTACTATATTGACACTATTAGGTATGATTTCCCATTTATTAAAATTATAACCTTCAAAAATTGGAGTTTCTATTTCAACATTTGTGTTATATTTGTATTGTTTTGTTTCAATAATAGTTTCTTGGTTATTTTTTGTAGCAATTAATGTAACATTAAAAAGACCATTACCATTTTCATTTTTAAATGTTGTATAATATTTTGCTGTTTTGCTTGAATAAGGCGAAACATCAATAATTGCTGAACAATATTTATCAACAGGACCATATACTAATTCTGAATCTTTTGAAGACATTTCAACTACGTCAGTTACACCGTTGATAGTTATTGAAAGTTTAACTACATCTTGTAAAGTAGAAGTTGGTGTGAATATAATATTAAATTCATCATCATTTCCTTTTGATACGATACCGTTGATAGTTATTTTTGTTTTTTGACTACCAGCATTCTGGATGTTTTCCACAATTTCTTGTGGTGTTATACCGTCCAAATCTATAATTTGTCCGTAGTCATAATATATTTTTTCATTATCAAACTTATTCATTATATTGTATAAAATTTGTTCAAATTATTCTTATCCAAGATTTTCAATAATTTCTTTTGGGTTTAAATCATTTAATTCAATAAAACGACCATAGTCATAATATTTGTCTGTGTTTTTTGTTGTATCCATACTATTTATTTCTTATTATTTAATAAATAGTTTGAAAACAACAAAATAGAACCTTTAAATATTAATATTTAAACACAAAAACGGATATTATCCGTTTTTATTTGTTAAGATTGTTTTATATAATTTTTATATGCTTCGTATTGTGTATATAAACCACTTCTTGTTGTACTAAAAGTATTTGAACAATCAATTATATCACCTTCTTTACTTGTCGTTCTTAGTAGTATTTTACATCCGTTAGTAAAATAATGGTCGATTAATGAAGGTAATGTTTGAAGAGTACCACTTTGATTATAAGTGTCGAGACATTGAGAATTACTACTTGTTGAAGTAAAATCGTTACCATTATTTCCATATAAACGATTATTTAAACTCTTTATATGATGTTTTTTTACTGTTTCGATTTTATTTTCATAATCAGTATTACCAATATATTTTTTTAAATCTGAAGTTAAATTATAATTAGTTAATCCACTCATAAACCATGAATAACGGTCATTGATAGTGTTATTGTTTTCATTCATACAAGAAACTAATATTGGTGAATATCTTCTATTCGATTTATCTTCGACAATTATTAATGGATATAAAAATACCATTAAATATGTTTTAGTTAAACCGCTGTTTGAATAAGATATTGCTATATTTTCTTTTGTATCAATTTGAGGTGCAGTAGCACTTGTTGTGTATTTTACAACATTATTTTTAAGAGAATCTCCACCCCATTGCATACCACCTTCTGTATACCATAAAGGACACATAATACCATGGTCGTCTTGTCCGTCTCCAAGTACAAAATCTTGACACATTACTAATTGTTGATCACACCATCCGTCTGATTTATATGCTAATGGCATTTTTAAAGCAATGATTGCTTCGAATGGGTCTTGATTTGGTAATAATGGATTGAAAGTTGTTAAATTTTCATCCATATATAAATGTTGTATTTTCCAATCGGTACTATTACAATTTATAAATTTATTAGTATTTGTATCATAATAACTTTGTCCTCTATAATCAATTTTAATAAATTCAGGGTTATTATAATACGTGCTACCTTTTGTTTGATTATATATTGTATTTATAGCATTTGCGTTATTTTCGCCTGTGCCATATTTTTTACCATTAAAATAAATATATCCATCTTTTTTTTCAGAGTTTGTTCTAACAAAATAGATATAGTTATTGTCAAATTGTAAATTAGAAGATTCTTGTACTTGTTTAAAACCTTTTATAATATTATCCATTTTTTTTTGTAATTTTATATATTATAAATATTTATACGACAAAAAAAATGAACGAAATTCGTTCATTTTATTCTGTAATAACTATTTGTTTATTATATTCTTTATCCCAAACTGTCATCGTGTATTTGACATAATATGTTGTATTGCTATCATCAGATTGTGTAATTGTCCAATCGTCTTTAATTGTTGTTTTGAATTCACCATATCTTTTTTCATTGATATATGCCAATACACAAATTAATGAATCACAAGCATCATAATTTTCTTTTTTTAGATTTCCTTTTGAGTCATAAATCCAATTAATATTTGGATACTTATCACACACTAAATTCATCATAATAGTTTTTTTGTCACAATCAAATGGATAACTACCAAATAATACAAGATGAGAATCTTTTAATGCTTTTTTGATATGTGCGATTGGATAAATTTTTGCTTTTTTGTTAAATTTTCTAATCGACATAAGTTCAGGGAAAGATTTCATTCGTGCGTCATAACTTGAAATATATGTAGGAACTATATGCAAAACTCTATAAACTGCTTCTGATAACAAACCATTAAATTGTAATAATTGAGATACAGTTTGTGCATTTGAATTACCTGTTGCATAGTTTAGAGGTGATTCAATAATACATTCTGTTATACCCAAATCTTTAATGTTTTCAAGAAATTCCTTTTCGAATATTTCTTTTCTTAAAATTAGTGCTTCAATACCCTTAATCTTCTTATCAATTTTAGGTACAACATGTGTAATTTTAATAATTTCAGGTTCGTTAATACCATCGTCATATACAATTGAAATACCAATACATGCAGTGCTAATATCTAAACCTAAAATAAGACTTGGGTATTTCTTTTCTATTTCAACTATTTCTTCTTTTTTCTTATTCATATATTTCTATAAATTATTTTAATAAAAAATATATTTTTTAGTATTAAAGTCAATAATAATTTATATATTTAGTTAAAATATTTAGATCATAATTTTATGATAGAACTAGATGAAAAAATAATTAAAAATATTAAAGATTATTGTATATTAAATAATATCGACGACGTATCTAAATACGTTAATACACTTCTTAAAAGAGCATTTATGGAAGAAAAATATGGTAAAAAACCTGATATATTTGTTAAACAGGAAAAAGAAAATGTTTCTACTGAAACGAATATTAAAGAAGAAGAAAAAGTTAATTTTGTAGAAGAAGTTCATAAATTAAGTGGTGAAAATTTTGCAAAAGAATTAAATCCAAAAATATTAGATGCTTTAAATATCAAAGAAGAAACAAAACAAGAAACAGAAGAAATAGAAATAGAAAAACCAAAGAAAAGTAAAAAACGTAAATTAAGTTAAAACATGGGACGTAAAGTAAATATTGGAGAAAAATCAAAGGTTAATATTAAGTGGAATGTATTACCAATGGATTACTCACATGAGGCAGAGGAAAATATTCGTGTGAAATTTGCTAAGAAATATGGTATTCCAAAAGAAAATGTTAATATTGAACCACAACTTATTGTAAAGAATAGTAATGGTGAAGATGTTGTTGCTACAAATGGTATTTTAGAAGATATTCAAGACCCTTTGTATCAGCAATCATTATTTAAAATGTACCTCGACGAACGTGGTATTGAAAATTATGATTTCGACAAGATTCTTGAAATTGATAATTTG
>JAEIGA010000967.1_pt1 | contig 43119 bp, 71 predicted proteins | sample 9270691 | NCBI WGS metagenome assembly JAEIGA01 (sample SAMN17057246, study PRJNA624740) | gut metagenome | biome: biome; isolation source: fecal sample | host: Bos grunniens | place: China: Xizang | collected 2019
AGTTCTTGAAAAAATGCGAACTCGACATAACACTGATGGACCGTATATGACAAGTATGTGCCAGACAGACATTTATTTGCAAGATATCGGCATTAAAACGCCTTTAAGCTATGAGTTACACATTCCTGTGGTTCTTAATAAAAATAAGTTTCTCAACGTGTTTTCTTTGCCGTATATTACGGATTCAATACTCACTCACAAGAGAAGCATTTACGGGAACCTATATCTCTCCAACAGTGAGAAAATAGATGATGTTAAAGTTTACAGAGACTTCTCAACACCTATAGGAAGTGATAAGTTTCTAAGCACTGAGGATATAAGCTGGCCTAAAGTTAAACCGCAGATACACAATTTGTTTCCAGATAAATCTATCTACGAATTTTAAAAAAAGACGACAAAAACAGAACGGTTCTCTTTTCTCTCCGCTAACACAGGGAGAGTTTTTTAACCAATAGGAGTATAATATGAGTAAAGAAGAACTAAAAACAGAAATTCAAAACTTACAACAACAAGCATCTCAAGTCAAAGGAACTCCTTGTGAAGTGTATAGTCGAGTTTGCGGGTATCTAAGACCAACTGCAAGCTGGAACAAAGGCAAACAAGAAGAATTTGCTCTTCGTAAGACTTTCAACTGTTGTCCTAATCTAGATTAACTTCACAAGCATTAAACCACTTGCTGTAATTGAAATTAGGGTTATTTTCTTTCAAAACCCCGGCTATCTCATTAGAAACTTTTGTTCGAATGGATATGTCGGGGATTTCTTTAATAATGTCAGCTAACTTGTTATAGACTTTTCTTGTCAACATATTGCTCTCCTTGTAACCAACCAGACTCTTTTATTTTACTTACAACAAAATCGGGCTTGAGTTGCCACATACACTCCACTTTACAACTCAGCTTATTTTTATCTTCGTAGAGATTATGGTATCGATTACTACCCCACTCATAGCACGGCTGGCAGACATTAGCTCGTAGATTCAAGTTAAAACTACGACCTTGTTGCTCTATAGCTGTTGGACCAAACAAAACGACAGATTTTTTCCCTAGATGCTGATTGAGAATAGCAAGACCTCCTTCCATATCAACGTGAAATAATCCTCTACGCATTACTTCTGCGCTTTCTTGTATCGTCAGTTTATCTACTAAATTCAATACTGCTCCTGGTATAGGTACACAACTAAGTCCTGAACCTATCTGCACGCAAGGGATACCTATGTTTTTGACAAAACTCTTCCAGTGTTCTTCAGGCCACGACTTCATACAAACTTTATTCTTATCTTGTGGATTTCCTGATAGCCGACCATATCCGGTGTTAAATGTAATGAAACGCTTCGGTAGTTTAATATCAGGCAATTTGTATTGAGGCAAAGGCACACACACATCGAAGCTATACTGTATTTGAGCATTCATCGCGATACATTGGTCTAGCTTCTCTGGAATAAAAAATCTAGGCAAGTCATATCTACCAAAATTACGATATGGATAAAGTCCTAAAGGCTTCAGTAAAGTTCTTTTAAACCCTAACCCTTCAAACATCCACCAGTATTTTTCTGTATAGATAGTTATAGAACTTGTCGGTATGTTCTTTTGCTTACAGTAACTAACGAGGAAAGCTCTACCATTTAGAGAGTCCCCCATCCCATATATCATACTAGCCTTTGTTATCACTTCCCCTCCGACAACGTATCCAGTGCTGCTTCGGCAATTTCTAAATCATTTTTTCTTATGCCAAAATCTTGTAAAACATAGTCAATTTTCTCAATCGCCTTTGAGCGTGTCAAAACAATTTCTTTACCGTCTCCACACCATCCACCATAAGGCGGATGATAGTTAATTTGCTTTTTTATTAAAATTCTTTCTTCTTTCTCTGCCATACTATTTATCCTCCTATCTTACAAACATGGCTACAACGTCTTTAGTGAAATCCGGTGTATAGAACATAAAGTCATTCTTATATTCATCGTTCTCTGGTTTTCTTACTACTAAAATTACTTCATCTCTGGACATATCAGAATCTGGATGAGTATAATCTAACTCATACATTAAGTAATGTTTATCTAAATACTTATCAATAGCATTACAACATTTTTCATACCGCTTTGAAGTAGTGCCTTTACTAGGGCTATATTTCCGAGTACGTTCCGCTGCTTCAAAAGTTTCTTTGCTAAGTCCGAAATCTGGATTCTCCTTCAAAATAAAATCCAAAGCTTGTGAAAACATACCAGTTCTTGTTAAATACTTTACTCTCATTTGTTATCCTCCTAAAATCTTGCCCTATTTAGGGCTGTTTTTGAGCTTTTCCCACTCGGTTATAAGCATTTCTGTAATTTTTAGTTTTTTGCCTTCTCTGGTAGTCCAATACATACCTCAACTCCTTTTATTAGTTTATTCTATTTTATGTGCCCACCCCCACCACAAACTTGACATCTTTCAAAAACTGGGAACATAAGCACTTGTCCAGTTAAAGAAGGTGCATAAACATTTTTTACTACATTACTAGAGCCTGTTCCTTTACATTTCCAACATTTCATATAATCAACTCCTTTTATTCAAATTACAAACAATATAGGCCAATATGCCTAATATGGCAGGTTCATATCCACCACAAAACGCTTTTGAAAATAATCCTAGCAAAGAGAATAAAAAAGCCATTAAAAATAATTTCATCTTATTTACTCCTTTTGTTCCAAGCGTCTATGGCTTGCTGTTTTGTATCATAAAGGGCGGTTTCTTCCTCGCAAGAAGAACACCATACCCACCATTTATGACCGATATCCCCAAAATTTTCTTCTGAAATAAATGGTTTCAGACCACAACACGGTTTTAACTCTGCCATAGTCCTAGCTCTCCTTAAAAAAGAAATATAACATAGACCCAATCCCTAGTAAGAATAATTGTTCCATAACTCTCACTCCTCTGTTATTCGTGAATTGCAAGATAATAACAATTTACTTGGGCCGTAGTTGTTATACCAATAGCATTGATATTTATTGATACATTTTTTACATAAATGTTCTGCCATGTTATCACTCCTTTACTTCCTGCAAGGGACACCGTTTATCACGGCAACGACTTATTTGTGGCGGTGGCGGTACATCTATGTCGTGGTCATAACACCAATTAACAGCGTTTGAGATTACTTGAGACATCTCGTCTTTGCTTGCTTTAGTCAACGTACGAGGCACACGAACAATCTCGCCAGCTACCACTATTTCATCGTAATAGAACATAAGTTTTATCCATTCTTTAATCTCTTCGATAGAACGATATCGACCTTGCTCTATTTCATAATTCTGAATCGACTTGGCTACTACTCCGAATAAGTAACCTAGTTGAGAAAGAGTCTTTGAAGTGTGCTCTCTCTTGACTTCAACTTCTATGACTCTTCCTCGTGTAATCGATTTATAGAGATTCATAGCAAGAGCATCTACATCAGCTGCGTTGCAAATTAAGATTTTTCTTGCCATATATGCCTCTAAAACGGAACATCATCTACAATAACTTCTCTTACGGGTTCTGGATTCGTTTTTTGTTTTTGTTCTAATTCAAAACAGTTAACCCAAACATCTGTTTCGTGACCCGGGTCTTTTGTAGCAAAAGCTGCTAGATTGACTCCTGCATCCAACAGAATAGACAACTTGCCATCATCTTTTTGGAATAACGTTCCGACATTGACCCAGCGAGTTTTAGTTTCGCCGTTCCGTACATATTTACCGCCTGCAATTACTAGTCTTTTCAATGGTTTCATTTTGTTTTATCCTCGAATTTTTTTAAGTATTTTTTTATTAACTCTGTTCCTCTAATAAGCCCTTCATTGAGCTCTTCTATTATATCTTCATCACGATATACTCTTTCAATGACTAATTGGCTATTGAGAGGAAAATTTCGGTTATAACAAGTATAGTCATTCCACTTTCGATTAGCAATCATCATCTGCATTTGACATTGATATCGATGTTCTCGACTTATAGTATAACCTAACACACGTTTGAAGTGATTGATATCATTAAGGCATTTGAATTCTGTCATACCTTCTTCACTCACTAATCCATCAGGCGAGCATCCGACAAATTCAGTTTGCTTAATGAATCCTACTTCTTTTACTAGATTCCCTGTTTGTAGTTCATATAGACTACGAGCTTCGTGTTCTAACTCTACTCCTCTTTCTATATCAGAGTTGGTAAACGATTCTTCAGTTCTTCCAGTTGCTATTTCTAATGCCTTACGTAGACAAAGAGTTTCGAGCCCTGTTCCGTTTGCGGCTATAGTTGCCGCATCGCTGGCACTTAATACTCCTCGCCGTATAGCATACCACTCAGGCGTTCTCTGCGGGAACGTGTAGATTTGCATTAGCTTTCTCCAAGTTCTTCTTGCAATCTTCATATACAGCTACGATTGCTTGCGTATAACTGGCTCCTAGTTTATTTAGAAGATTTCGACTAGCTTTCGCTAATTCATCTTCTGTTTTGCATACAAGCAAAGCTTGTTTATCTTCAGCAGAGATTTCAGTTTCAACTTTAGTTTCTTCAACAGTTGAAGGCAAATCTTCACCCGCATACAATTTAAGACCCAATCCAAACATCGCGATATTCTTTACTAAACACCGCATAAGCGTTTTATTGATGTCAAACATTGTAGCAGGTTCTACTGTCTTCACTTCGTATTTGGTCTTATACTGCCAGGTGTGGTCTAGCATTGATTTATTCGCACCATCCATTACAGGCAACCACATCTCTTTCGTGTTGCCTAAAATAGTAACCGATGTCATCACCATATACCCTAATACGGGGTCGTGAATATAAGGTTTGAGCAATCCATCTTTGTCAGGGAACATTTTGATTTTATAATCAGCATTCTCATCTACTTCATTTACTTTTGCCCAAGCCCAAGCCCAAGAAAGATAAGACAGCTCTGTCTTTCCTTGTTGTCGTTTATCAATGTGAGCGGATACATCTAAGTTGAATAGTTCTTCAAATTTATTCATTTTCTAGCACCTCTTGCATTTTCCACTAACCCACTGAATATCCACGTGAGAAACAAAAAAGTTACCCCGATAATATAGTGGCCTGTAAATATCGAAACTAGAGCAACTAAACAATTTCGAATTTCTTTCTGAAAATTATACCGTTGAGAATTTCTCATTTGTTTTTTAGTTTCTTTAGGGTACATTAAAACAAATACTATAGCGAAGACCAATGCGCAAATTACAATGGTTAGATACAGACAGCTCGCACACTCAAAGTAATGAGCTTGCAAGAAGTCTGGGAATAAGGTACGACTTAAGAGACCGACACAAACTGCTAAGTTAATAATCCACGCTCTCATACACACGCTCCTTTAATCCACGCAAGTCAGCTAAACTAGCTTTAGTCTTTTCTAAGAACTTGTCTTGATATGTGTTGACGCTTTTTTCAACCAGCTTGCCTAATTCTTTGTCGCCTTTTTCTTGTGCGTAAAAAGCTACTTTCCCTAAAGATTCAAGCAAGTAATCAATTTTCTCAGCATCTAATCGTAAGATACGACTAATAACTGTGTTTACTTTTTCGCTCATTTTACTCTCCCTGTTTGTAAGTACTGTAGTACTTTGTATTCATTTAACGAAATAATCGAACGTACTGCGCGATGAGATTTTTCGTAATGAATGTTTTCTTTTAACGCACCTAATTGAATTAGGCGGTGAATAGTCCCGTACTTTATATTATAGTACTGACCGTGTTTTGCGACAAATTCTTTTATTGTCATTTATCCTCCTTTTATTTATTATAATAATTATTTTTAAATTTGTCAAGCATTATTTTTTCTATACCATATATATATGTATGTTTTTTGCTTGTGCATTTTTATTATAATAATTATTTTTAAATTTGTCAAGCATTTTTTTAAAGAAAATTATTTTCAAAAATTTTGCTTGACTTTTTCAAAATAATTTTATATAATGCCAAAATTTTTCTTAAACTAGATTTTATTTTTTGTCTTGTTTTTAGATTTAGTTTAGACTAACTTTATATTTTCTTTAGACATTTTCTCTTCCTAGAAAAAAATTTTGCTTGACATTTTCTTAAATTTATCTTAAAATAATTTTGTCGTAAAAAAATAACTTAAGGAGAGTTCAAATGACGAACAAAATCAAAAAAACAACTCAACAAGAACGAGTTTTTAATTATCTCGTGTCTTACAAATCAATCACCCAACTCGAAGCTTATAAACGTTTCGGAACATTTGGGTTAGCTAAAATCATCAGCAGATTGCGCAAACAGGGTTTTAAAATTGAAACCGTTCGCAAGCAAGGTCTTAATCGGTTTGGCGATAAAGTTCATTTCGCTGAATATGTATATAAAGGAGTATAAGGATGTTTGAAATAGGACAACGAGTTCAATTAAAATCAGAAGTCGTAGTTGTAGGAGCTTATAAAGAAAGCCAGGATTGGTTGTATCGAGTCAAGTTTGTAGACTCAGATTGGTCTTTCATTGTAAGTGAAAAAGAATTAAAAAAGAAAAGTATTTGCGAGAACGCGCCTTTCGTTAAATGTAACAATGCTGAAGCGTGCGAAACTTGTCAATTCAATGAGGAAAACTAATGTATAAAGTAAATAAACGATTAGAAGTAGCAGTAAGTCATCAGTTAAACTTGCCTTATGAAAGCAAATGTCAAAATATTCACGGACATAATCTTATCATCAACATACAAGTAGTTGCTGACCAACTCACTGAATATGGTATGGTACTAGATTTTGTTCATATTAAAAAACTTATTCACGAAGAATTAGACCATAAGCATTTGAATGATATTCTAAAAGTGAATCCTACAGCTGAAAATTTATGCTGGTGGATTCAAAACAAAATAAATGCTTATTTGGAAAAAGAAGAACCCAATCGCATAGTTTACGTGAATAAAGTTTCAGTACAAGAAAGCGAAGGAAATATCGCTGAATGGAGTATGTAAGATGAACGAAACAGTATATAATATCAATGAGGTATTTGAAAGTATTCAAGGCGAAGGATATCATACAGGTGAACCTGTTATCTTTGTTCGCTTAGCGGGTTGTTCAATGGGTTGTGAGTGGTGTGATACTAAGTATTGCCAAGAAGTGCATTACACTTTAAGTGCTGAACAAATCTGCCAGCTTCTAGAAAACAATTTTGTTAAGAAGCCTATTGTAATTAGTGGTGGAGAGCCGTTTGAACAAGACTTATGGCCACTTATTGAAACATTACTGAAAAAAGAATATTCTATCTACATTGAAACCAATGGGGCGCACGAAATTATTGCTCCCATTGGCAATTCTGTTTGGATAACTGTTTCGCCTAAGAAACAAGTTAATGCAACAGCTTTTCAGTATGCAGATGAAATCAAACTAGTGATTTCTAATGAAGAAGATGTGAAGCGCGCAAAAAAGATGCTTTCTCATCATTGTGTCAAGCATTTTTACTTGCAACCAGAAAGCAGTAAAAAAGAAGCCACTAAGTTGTGTGTCGAAACGTGTATGCAAGACCCGCGTTTTAAATTGTCGGTACAAGTTCATAAATTGATTGATATTAAATAAGGAGAGTATATGAGAAAAATCACTGAAAAAGAAGCTGAAAATCATATCAAGGCATTACTTGAATATATTGGAGAAAACCCGAATCGTGAAGGGCTTTTAGAAACTCCTAAACGTATTCGTAAATCTTGGGACAAGTTGTTCGGGGGATACAAAAAAGACCCTAAAGACTTGCTCAAGACTTTCGATAAAGAAACTTACGACCAAATGGTTGTCTTAAAAGATATTGAATTCTATTCGACGTGTGAGCACCATTTTCTCGTATTTTCAGGTAAAGCTCATATCGCTTATATTCCTAACAAGAAAGTTATTGGAGTATCTAAACTAGCACGTCTGCTTGAAATCTATGCACGTCGCGCACAAATTCAAGAACGCATTGGTGAACAAGTAACGACTTTCTTAATGAAAGAACTTAAAGCTAAAGGAGCTGCTTGTGTCTTAGAAGCTCAACATATGTGTATGACATCTCGCGGAGTAGAAAAGCAGAATGCTAAAATGGTAACTTCTTCTCTTAAAGGTGCTTTCTTAAAAGAACCTGAAACTCGTCAAGAGTTCTTCTCAATGATAGGAAAATAATATGAGAGAATACTTCGTCGACTTGTGGGGAGAGACAAAAAAGCACTCATTTAGAGTAGAAGCCAATTTCACGTCAGGTCGTGATTTTGTTTCTAATCCCATAAATGAAGAACAATTTTTGTCTGCGGGGGAACCCGATGAAGTGGATATTCTAAATGTATATCTAGAAAACGACAACGGTAAAGAGCGTCTTATTGACCCTGTACCTGATGAAATTCTAGAAGCGTTAGAACAAAAGATAATTGAAAGAGAAAATAGAGAGGATTATTAAATGGCATTTAGAAACTATTATGGAGTAAGATGTTTGTGTATTGAAAGAGATACACCTGTAGAATTGTCGGACAAAATAGATGAATTGCAAGACAATTTTGATTTAGTTGACTTGCAATTCTCTACTCATTACCACGCAGAATTCAAGAAAGATAGATATTGTGCGTTGGTATTAGTAAAAACAAAGGAGGACTAAATGGAAAACAAAGCAAAAGCATTAGTAGTCTTGTCAGGTGGGTTAGATTCTGTAACTGCCTTACATTGGGCTAAGAAAAACTACGATGAAGTTAGAGCGATATATTTTGCATATGGCTCTAAGCATTCTTCTAGAGAGTATGATTGCGCGATGTGGCAGTGTGACCAGTTAAATGTACCGTTAACTAGAATCGAATTGCCTTTAGACAAGTATTTCAAATCTTCTTTGCTACAAGGCCAAGAAGAGATTCCGGAAGGTCGGTATGATGAAGAGAATATGAAATCTACTGTCGTTCCTTTTCGTAATGGGATTATGTTAGCAATTGCAGGCGGATACGCTGAAAGCATTGAGTTTGATTGTGTTGTATTAGGCAATCACGCTGGTGACCATACTATCTACCCAGATTGCCGACAAAGTTTCATAGATGCTTTTTCTCAAGCATTAAAAGAAGGAACTTGGAAAAGTGTAAAGCTAGTGAGCCCTTTTTGCAATATCCGTAAAGAAGATATTGTGAAAGTGGGAACTGAGCTGGGAGTTGATTATAACTACACCTATTCGTGCTACAAAGGGCACCACAAACATTGTGGAGTATGTGGAACTTGTACCGAACGCAAAGAAGCGTTTCAATTAGCTAAAGTAGCTGACCCAACGGAGTATGAAAAATGATTATTACATTACCCGAAGACTTAGTAAGAATTGAAAAAGCTAGAAAATCCAGAAATAAATCTTTTCGTTTCGTTCAACAAGCCAGCAGAATGGTTATTCCTGGAGAATTAGTTGAAATGTTTTCTAGCGAAGAACACGGAATCGATGTCTGGATTTCTCCCAAAGAAAAATCAGCATATATTAAATTCGTTCCTAAAGAGAAAGCGTATTTTAGATTTAATAAACGCAACGGATATGTGGGATGTGCAGCTTTTTTTCAATGGGCTCACAATCTAGAGATTCCTTTATTTGATGATTATTTGTATGATGATTATCAAATAGACAAAAAAAATAAAATTGTAAAAGTTAACTTAGTGAGGAAATAATATGGCAAAAGCAGAAGGAAAAAGATTCAAAATGGAGCCTGTCTCCAAAATCAACACCAAAGTATTAGAAGTATTTGACTTCACAGATACTGACCAATACATTACTAGCACCACCGAAGAGTTTGGAGCTGTTTGTCCGTTCTCTGGGTTGCCGGATTTAGCTAAAGTATGTATTGAATATTTTCCAGAAGGGAAGAAATGTATTGAGTTAAAATCTCTCAAATACTATCTTACTTCTTTTCGTAATGTAGGTCTTTACCAAGAAGGTGTAACGAAACGTATTTATGATGACTTAAGAAAAATCTTAAATACTAACTCAATTCGTGTTACTACCAAGTATTATCCTCGTGGCGGATTCACCACAGTAGCCAGTGAAGGCAATATGCCTGGACCTTTGCCGTTTAAAGCAGGAGATTCTTGGTAATGAAATACTTCTTTTCAGCGCCTGCTAATCAAATTAAGCGCCTGAAAGAAATGGGAGCGCAGAATTTTCTATGCTCTTATGTAGTGTCGCCCAAGGAGCCTAAACACTTCTTGGGCACCTACAAAAGCATTATCATAGATAGTGGTGCGTTCTCAGCCTGGAATAGCGGCAAAGAAGTAGACATTGAAAAGTATATTGAATACGCTCAGAGTTTAGACCCTGATTGGACATATATCAATCTAGATGTGATTCCGAAAACGGGTTCTACTCCAAAAGAAATCGAGCGGTGTATTGAAAAAGGGAAAGAGAATTTTCTGTATATTAAGACTAAGTTAAAAAACGTCTTGCCTGTATATCATTACGGTGAAAAATTGTCAGTCCTTAAATGGTATATGGAACATACAGACTACATCGGAATCTCGCCTGCTAATGATACATCAGAGAAAGTAAAAAGAAAATTCTTAAACGGTGTATTTGATATTACTAGAGATAAAGTAAAATGTCACGGCCTAGGTTATAGTTCTTTTGAAGGGATGCTTAGATATCCGTTTTATTCAGTAGATTCGATTTCATATAAGAGAGGTTTCTTTAATGGCCAAAACTTTATGGCCACTACAAAGCAACTAGTCTTTTTTCAGATAGAATCTATCAACAAGTTTTTAAGACACGAAAAGTATGTTACAGATGTATGGAGAGAAAGGGGAGTCGAATGGAAATAAGAGAAGAGTTTTTAAATTGCATTTACTGTAAACCTGAAGACCTAAAGATTACAGAAGATTCAATGCAAGTATGGAAATTAGCTGACAGTATCAAAGAATATGGACAGTTAGTTCCTATTATTTGCTATAGAATAGCTGAGGGCGGTAACTTGATATTGATTGATGGGAAGTTGATTATCAAAGCTCTTAGTTATCTAGGAAAAAACACTGGATTCGTATTAGATGTCGGCGTCAAAACAGAACAAGAAGCGTTGCAAATCTGGTGCGCTCTTAATCTGAACCAGCGCCCCATAAACTATATCGAGTTAGCTAAGAAAATTAAATCTTGGCCCGAAATCAAAAAAGCGCTGGCTAAGCAAACAACGCTGTTACAAGATGAGATAGACACATTAGAAAAGATTCTTGATTTTGACTGGTCTTGTTTTGCTAAAGCCAAAGAACAAGCAAACGGGCCCGACCTATTTGGAGGATTCGATGGAAATTAAAAAAATCACTCGCAAACGATTCGAAGAGATGTATCGAACAATGACCGTAAAGCGTATGGCTGAACAGCTAGGAGTATCCACGACAACTATTTACTCTGTCATACGTGATATGGGTATTAAGAAGAAAGGAAAAAAAGAAGTCTGGCGAAAGCTAATTGTAGAGGATTAAAAAAAAGCTTGACTTTTTTCTAAAAATGTCTTATAATATGTCTGTAGGGAATGGGGAAAACGGAGATATGGAAGATGAACAATCTTCATAAGTGAATGAAATGTTACGGCTACGTAACGTGTTTTTCATTTGCTCTCCAACCCGGTAAGTTCCGTATCTCTAACTCCCCAGTTAAGACCCTACCTTACCGGGATATTTTTTGATAGGAGTTAATAATGATTCAATGACAGAAACGGGAGACCGGTTGCTGAATCCCGAACAAAAACAGAGCACTAACGGAAGTGTTTGCAGAGTAATAAAGAGCAAAGATTACACTACTATCAGCAATATACATCTAAGGGATAAAAGTTTATCTCTTAAAGCAAAAGGGTTGCTAAGTATAGTTCTCAGTTTACCTGAGGATTGGAACTATAGTATAGCAGGGCTTGTTTCATTAGTACAAGAAGGTGAGTTTGCAGTTAGAAATACTTTGAAAGAGCTTAAAGAACATAAATATCTGCTTGTTAGAAAAATTATGCCTAATACAGAAACAAAAATTTTAACTTATGAATATGTGTTTTTTGAGTCACCAAGGTTATACTCTCAAGATGCTACTAATCAAGGTACTGGTTCCCAACCTCTTGAGAACTCACCACAATTAAATATATATAAACTAAATATAGATAAATTAAATACAGAGATAATATATAAAAAAACTAATACAAAAAAAGCTTTTACTAAACCAACTTTAGATGAAATAAAAGCTTATTGTCAGCAAAAAGGAATATCTATTGATTGTGAGTATTTTTTCGACTATTATGAAAGCAATGGTTGGAAAGTAAGTAATTCGCCGATGAAAGATTGGCAAGCTACTGTCAGGAACTGGGCTAGAAGAAACACTAATTGGAACACAAAAGAAACAAGAAAAGGTATGGATTTTTCAAAGGGGGATGGTTCTAGATTTGCTAATATAAAATATCAAGTAATAGGAGAGGATAAATGAAAGATACATTTCACAAACCGATTCTTGACTTTCAAGAATTCGCAGAAAAAGCAGGTTGGCATATACCTAAAATACAAATGTCAATTGAAGAGTATGATAGAAGATATAATACTTGGAGCGGTGATAATTCTTCTAAGAAGCAATCTGTTGAAAATCAATATGCACGCCTAGGAGGTAAGTTTCAGTATGATAACTTTACCGAAGAAAAGTATGATGACAAAGAAATGCTCAAAAAAATTGATATTTCTAAAAACAATTACTACATATTCGGAGAAACAGGAGTAGGTAAGACACATTTTGCTACTGCCATTATTCGTCGAGATTACAAAGGAAGAGTTAAAAATTTATCTCAAATTTCTCGACAAGTAAGAGAAAGCGAAGACGCTACTCAAGAAGACAAGATTATCAAAGAGCTATCTATAGGTCCATTAGTGTTAGATGATATAGGGAACGAAAAATATACTGAATTTATGTCTAATTTGCTTTTTGAAATCATAGATAGAAGATTATGCAATATGCAATATGGTCTGATTATCACTTCCAACCTAGACCCAGAAAATTTATCTCAGTTAGTAGGATATAGAACAGTAAGTCGTATAATGGGGCTAGTAGGACAGAATATTCTTTTACTCAAAGGAGCAGATAGAAGACAAGGGGGTTGTTTATGATATGTGAAGATTGCTTAAAAGAGAGTATAAGACTTAAAGCTGAAAGCAAAGAGCCAGACAAAGTTGAAGAAGTTTATGAAGCTATTGTTCGCTTGCCCTTATATGTTTACCCTCCAACAGGAGCGGCTGTTAGAATAGGGTATGTAGACAAGTGTTTGAGATGCAATAAGAATTATCGATTTGTATGGGAAAATACTATCGAAAAATACTCTTCTCAGCGAATAAAAGATATGCTTATGAAAGAGAACCAAGGCAAATATACACGCGGTATTACAGAAGCCGAAATCTGTTCGCCGAAAGCATTTGAAATTAACGAAGAAACAGATACAGACTTCTTTTCTTATGCTCGTAGATTTAACAAGTTAGTAGATTGTTATAATGGGGTTCAAAAATGAAAGTAGAACTTATTTCGTATTCTCCAGATGCTTTAAATAGTATCATCACAGCAGCTAGAACGTGTTATCGTAGTGATTCGCGCACGTTAGAAGATGATAAGCTATTAGTTAAAGCGTTAATCAAGCGTGACCATACACCTATTGAATTTGCTTGGACAATGTGGAGTATTGAAGGAATCAGCAGAAATTGCGCCAACCAGTTGAATAGATATCGCTTATCTAGCCAAGCGCAAGAGTCTATGCGTTATGTAGACGCCAAGAATAACCAGTTTATCTTTCCGTATAGCGCATTAAAAGTCAGTGATGCTTGTCAAGACATTGTCGACACTTGTTTTAAGTTTTATGAAAAGCTATTAAAGGCAGGAGTACCGAAAGAAGACGCTAGGTATTTCTTACCGTTAGGCACTGAAACTAGCTTAAAGATTGCTTGTAACTTTCGTGAATTAAGACATATTCTCAAACAGCGTTTAGATAAACACGCACAATGGGAAGTAAGAGAAGTCGCAAAACAAATGCTAGCTATCTGTCAAGACAAATGGCCGTGGCTAGTGGAGGACTTAGAATGCAACTAGCTGAACAAGAACTAGCTGAAAGAATTGCTTACAAAATCGCCGTTAAAAGATACGGCAAAAAACAAGCAGACGCTTTACAGTTTAGTGGACATTTAGGTTGGTGCGAGTGTTTAATGTTTGCTGATATAGCTATTAAGGAGATAAAGAAATGCGAGATTGCAAAGGGTGTTCAAAGATAAGTGAGAAAGGTTGTTCATTAGGATTTCCAGTTGTCAAGAGTGATAAGCAAGATATCTGGCTGAGACCTACCAAATGTCAAAAGAAATACCGTGAAAAAGGCAAGTTAGAAGCCAAAGCACGTAAAGACTACCAGAAGCTCAAAAACAAACTAGATGACGTATTTCAAATGTGGATACGATACCGAGACAACTGGACTTGCTGCTGCTGTAAGACACACGTCGACCCTAACTCCGAAGGAGCTAAATCTAAAATGCACGCTGGCCATTATGTTGGAAGAGGTTGTCTAGCGTTAAGGTGGGACCCAAAGAACGTACACGCTCAATGCTCTACCTGTAATATGCAACAAAACTACTATGGTATTGACCCTAGATATACTAAGCTGTTATTAGTCAAATACGGTTCAGACATTTTAGACTATCTAGCTATGCGTAAACACGAAATGGTTAAATACACTCCCGGTGACTTAGAAACAAAGATTCAAATATACACAGAATTATTAGAAGAAGCAAAAAAAGGTTGACATTTCTTAGAAAATTTTATATAATTACAATAGAATATCTCTAGGAGTTAGTGAATGGAAGCTATCAAGAAAATCACAGACTTACTTTTAGCTCTTAAGCTATTAGCACATCAAGCGCACCTTTTAAGCGTATCACACGCTGACCATTTACTAGCTGAACGCATTGAAAGCGACTTAGATAACAACATTGACACTCTAAAAGAAATCGCTCTTTATTGTTATGATGATAAATCTATAGCAAGTTGTGCTTTAACCTCGCAAGCTGTCTTTAATATCCTTCACGACATTAAGACAGACATTTCTATCGAACAAGCTTTCTCTTACATACTCGAAGTCATTGACGAAATTGTTCTTGAATGCTCTAAAGAAACAGACCACGCTCCTTTAAACACCGCACTTGGTGATACGGCACGAGATATGGCACGTAAAGGTTATCTTGTCAAACAGAGGCTAAAATGAAAGAAATTCCTACCATTAACCCTAAGACAGGCAAACCATTCCCAGAAAAGTTCATCGCTAAAATGAAACAAAGAGCGCAAGGCATCAACACGCCTGAAGAAAGACAAAAGATGCGTGAGTCTAATAAACGCACTATGCGACAAAAACAAACTTTCCAAAGTGTTGCTCGTATGCTATTAGAAATGGCTCCTACTCCTGATGTTATAGAAAAGATTAAAGAGTATCTACCTGGACTAGATGACAAGCAAATTACCAATAGACTCGCTATGACTCAAAAAATGGTAGAGAAAGCTATTAAAGGCGATGGAGGAGCTTTTCAAGTTTTGCGGGATACCGCTGGAGAGAAACCTGTTGAAAAACAAGAGATTACAGGTGCCGTTGCTAATACCTATACACAAGTAGATAAAAAAGATTTTAAATCCGCCCTCATCGAAGCTAAAAAGATATTAAATGAGCTCGAATAGATTTGATGAATTGTTTGAAAATGAACTGTTAGTAGAAGCATTATCATTAGGTTGTCTTGCAGACTTCAAAACCTACATACAGACAATCTTTTACGCGCTAAATCGAAAACCGTTCCAATTCAAACCATTTCATAATACAATTATCAGCAAATTGCAAGACATAGCTGATAGAAAGAACGAGAAGCGAAACCTGATGCTCAACTTGCCAGTAGGTTGTATTGCAGGTGATACTATTATTCAGGTGAACAGAAATAAAAACTCTGAAAAGATGCCTATCGAAAGATGCTACAAGCATTTTAATCACATAGGACACAGTAGATATTTCTGGGACACATCTCGAAAGACATATACTCGGAGTGTATTAGACAACCGTATATGTTTGCAAGAGATAGAAGACATAGTATATTCAGGTAAGAAGCAGATATACTTACTAGAGCTAGAAGACGGTAAGCATATCAAAGCTACAGCAGAGCACAAAGTTCTAACCAAAGAAGGATACAAAGAACTTATCACGTTAGAGCAAGGTGAACTTGTAGCAATTGACAATCAGAAGAAGTTAGGGAAGAAAGAGCATAAGACGCCCGTAAATGACAAGTATTTTCTAGTCGGTAGGAAACATCCGTATGCCGCGTATGTAGGCAGTTATACGTGGGAAATTGAAATCCACAGAGCTATATACGAAGCACATATAAACCACCTAACACTAGAACAATACAAAAAAGCGTGCTATGCAGGAGAACATTTAAAGTTCATTGACCCTAAGATATATCATATCCACCATAAAGATGGTAATCATTTTAACAATGATATATCTAATCTAGAATGTCTAACAGTTAGAGAACATTTCATAAAACACAACTTGATAGACAATTTTGGGCAAGGAACAATAGATTATTCGCCTGTTAAGAGTATTACTAAGCTCGGCATAGAAGACACTTATGACATCATAATGAAGCCGACAAAAGAAGAACCTAATTTTGTCGCTAATGGCATAGTAATACATAACTCGGGAAAGTCCTTAATCGTAGAGTTATTCATTACTTGGTGTTTTGCTAGAAACATTAACACTAAGTTTTGTTACGTATCTCACAGTGATAGTTTAATTAACAAGCTATCCAGAGAAACGAAAGAGATAATTGAGTCGCCTGAATGGTATAAGCTGTTCAAGCACAAGATTAAGAAAGACGAAAAGTCTAGAACTCAATACTCATTTGAAAATGCGGGCACGCGCACAGGACTAAGTGCATCTAGTATCGGTGGAGCTATTACCGGTATAGACGCGGGTAATCCTAACGTAGGTGAAGATGAATTCGGTGGAGCGTTAATCATAGACGACCCAATGGACGTCGGAGACGCCAATAGTGAAGTCATCACAGAAGATGTGATTCGTAACTATACCGACAAGCTCAAGACTCGCTTGCGTACCAAGGATACTCCTGTAATAGTAATTGCGCAGAGAATATCTGTAGGTGATTTACCGTCGTATATTATCGCCAATGAAAGCGACCAATACGACATAGTAACAATTGAAGCATTAAGCAACGGAGAAAGCTATTGGCCTGAAAGAATACCGACCGAAGAGCTACTTCGTATGCAAAAAGAAAACCCTAGTTTGTTTAATTCGCAGTACCAACAAAACCCAACCATAGAAGGTGGGAACTTATTCAAGCGGGAGATGCTAGAAATTGATGCGTTGCCGGAGATATTTGACTATACCTTTATCACTGCTGACACAGCGTATAAAGAAAAGCAAGAGAACGACTACACGGTATTTTTCTACTGCGGAGTTAAAGATTCCAGACTCTTTGTAATTAACATACTTAGAGAAAGGATTCCAGCTAGTGAAATAGAAGCGTGGGTAATGCCGTTATTGAGCCAAGCAAGCGCGTTGTATGGGTTTAGAGGTTGCTATATCGAGCCAAAAGGGCACGGTATTTATTTAAACCAAAAACTACCGCAACTAGGGATAGTAATGCCAGGAACAATGACAGTAGACGAATTTTTTAAAGATAGACGGTTAGACAAGGTAGCAAGAGCTAACGCCATAATGCCTTATCTGGCCTATAACAAAGTTACATTTAATGACCGAATAGGAGAGAAGCTGCTAGGTGAAGTATTCACAGAGATAATGAACTTTCCCAAAGCTAAGCACGACGACTCAGTAGATTGCTTTATTGATGCCTGTAAGATTGCACACACATCTAGAGTATCTATTTTAGACGTCTTATAAAGAATATGAGCAAACAACATCCCCAAGCTATTCATCCGAGTGATGCTAACGTAGTAATGATAGCATCCAAAATGCCCCGAGCGCAAGAAAGCTTGCTCGGCTGTATTTATTTGTACTCAGGCGACACAGACAGCGATTTTACTCACGGTTACATTTACGAATGCGTTGAAGGAACTAGTTATGTAGATATCATTGGATTTGACCCTGCCCGAATCGGATTTGACTATACCAAAGGAACGCTAGAAGCATTTTTTAGTGAAGCGGCAGAAGACTACTCCAAAATCGTCGGGGGCACTTTTGAATATCTCAAAGCAGGAGACCTTTGGTCTATTAGCGCAGTGGATAAAGACGGAAATACTCTTTTCTCGGAATACAAACTTTATACTCCAGATTTAGAAGATGCTGGATTCGTAATGTTGTGGCCTATTTACGATTACAAAGACGGAGAAAAAATACAATTTTATTTTACTCATAACAAGCAAATTAATTTTGAATGGGTAAGAGTAGAGCCATAGGTGAGATATGAGCAAAAAGAATAAAGTTAATGCACAAGAATTCAAGAACTCCTTATCTTCCGTACTTGACACTTTAGCTGGCAACTACGGACTATTAGGCACTGCTTTTGGCAGCACACAAGTAAGCCAAGTCGAGACATTCTTCAAGAATAACCGCTGGTACTTGATTTCGAACATCCGCCAAATCTTGTCTGAGATTTACGTAGAACACGGAATCGTACAGACTTTAGTTGACGTACCTGTTGATGACGCATTTCGTAGTGGAGTAGACATTAAGTCTGACCAATTAAGTGAAGAAGAGGTTCAAGACCTTATCCAGTATGTAGAAAGAGAAGGTGTATTAAAAAACTTCATTCAAGCTCAAAAGTGGACTCGCTTATTCGGTGGTGGAGCTGTTTTAATTATCAATGATGATGACCCTGCGACTCCACTTGAACCTAAAGACCTTGAACAAGACAGCGACATTCATTTCAAAGCTGTCGACCTTTGGGAACTCTATTTCGGTTTAAGAACTGAAGGATATGCAGAGCCCGACTTTGTAATGAAAGAACCGGAGTATTTCAACTATTACGGACATAAGATTCATAAATCCCGTGTGGTGGCTATGCAAGGCAAGCAAGCACCGGCGTTAATTCGTGCCAAACTCCGTGGATGGGGTGTCAGTGTACTCGAAACTGTGGTCCGCTCTTACAACCAGTATCTCAAGTCAGTAAACCTAGCTTTCGAAGTGCTTGATGAATTCAAAGTCGATGTATTTAAAATCGATGGTCTTAACAACTCTTTAATGAGTCCAGGCGGTAGTGATAGAGTAATGAAGCGTATTCAAATGGCGAATATGCAAAAGAACTATCAAGACTCTATTGCGATGGACAGTAAAGACGACTACGCCAGCAAGCAACTAACCTTTTCAGGCTTAGCCGAAGTAATGCGTGAGATTCGTATGCAAATCGCCGCTGACTTGCGTATGCCTTTAACCAAGCTATTTGGAATCAGTGCATCAGGTTTTAATAGCGGTGAAGATGACATCGAAAACTATAACGCGATGATAGAATCCGAGATTCGGTCTAAAGTCAAATTCGACTTAATTCGCGTCTTGGAGATTTGCTGCCAAATTAAGTTTGGACACATACCTGATGACTTAAAGATTGAATTCAGACCGTTACGTATCTTAACTGCCGAACAAGAAGAAACGGTAAAGAACCAAAAATTACAGCGTATCATCTCTTGCCAGCAAGCAGGTTTTATGACTCCCAAAGAAGCCAAACAAGCTATCAATAAAGAAAACCTGTTACCTGTCAAAGTAGATGAAAGCGATGAGCTGATTCAAGAAACTAGTATCGATATGCAAGAAGCCGATGTTCCAGAGATTACTCTTAAGACTAATCCTCGACACAACTCCAAGACGCTCTGGGACCGATTAAAACTTTGGAAACGATAATGAGATTTGATACCACCAAAGCTCTACGTAATAAAGAAGTCTTTTATCTGCCGATAGAGAAATACTTAAATAAACTCTTTATCGCCACGATATACAGACCTTTATTAGACATAGTCAGTGAAGAGATTGGTGATAGTTGGCTCAACAGTAAAGAAGATTTAATCCGTGCTATCCTGTCTGGTCGAGTACAGTATACCCAGAATCAGCACTTCGAAGGCAAGTTCAACTCAGCCATATCCAAAGAAATCTCACGCCTGGGCGGGCATTGGGATAAAAAGTGGAAACGCTGGTACTTGCCTAAGAATTTATTACCGTATGACGTGCAAGACGCGATAGGCCAAGCAACATTAAAGTTCAAAGACCTATCCGACAAAGTAGAAGCTCAGCTAGCCAAACTGCAAGAGCTTACTATTCAAATAGGGGAACAACAAAACTATGATATAGTACCTTTATTTGAAGACGCTATCAGTAAAATGGAAATAGGGTTTCAAGAAGGAGCCAAAGGTTTTATAGTAACGCCTGAATTAACACCCGAGACGATTAAGAATATCGCCGAGAAATGGAGTGATAATCTTAATCTATACATCAAAGGGTGGACATTAGAAAGTATTCAAAGATTGCGTAAGCGTGTTGCCGAGAACACATTTCAAGGCAACAGAGCGCAAAACTTAGTCGGGATACTTGAACACGATTTTGGGATGTCAGAGAACAAAGCTAAATTCTTAGCCAGACAAGAAACCGCGCTCCTGATGTCTCAGTTTAGGGAAGAAAGATTCAAATCAGCTGGAGTACAAAAATATCGCTGGAGTACGTCGGGTGATTCAAGAGTACGAGAACGACACAAAGAGCTAAACGGTCACGTCTTTACTTGGGACAACCCACCTATCATTGATGAATTAGGGCATAGAGGCCACCCAGGCCAAGATTATAATTGCCGATGTATCGCGACGCCGATTATCGAGTGATAAAGAGGAGAATATGGAATATTACGAAGATATTATCAAGCAAAAGAAAAATGAGAAAACACTTAAATCTTTTGTACACAATCACTGTACTATAGACATTGAAGAATCAATGAGTTGGGGAGAAAAATCTTACCACGTATCTGTAGTAGATAAAAACTATAAAACCATTGGTACTAAGTATCTTAGAACTTTAGATGAGGCTATAAGATGGGGGAAAGAAGTGGCAGAAAAAGAATCTAGAAATTCTAAAGATAAAGAAAACTATTACGAAAAGATTATACAAGAGAAGAAAAACCGATTAGAACCTGTCAACAGAGCTCAACAGTTAGCTCATCAAGGTGTTTCTTATTCTGAAATGATAGACATTATCAGAGAAGAATATCATCTCACCTTAGACCAAGCTCAAAGAGCAGTTGACCAAGGAAAAAGACATTACGAGTTAACATCTTTTGGGATTAAAAAAAATCCCATTAAACTTTAACTCGTTGACATTTTACTAAAAAAATGCTATAATTACGGAGTAAATTTACAAATATGAAAAAACTCTTTCATAACTCCAAACAAGAACCCCGTGTATTTTACGCTCGGCACATCGCCCCAGGTGTATGTGGCTATGAAGACGAGACAGTATTTCTCGCCGAAGATACTTTGTGTAAAATGGATTCTACATTTGCGGGAAAACCTATCTACGTAGGTCATCAAAAAGTAAACCTAGAAAATCTACAACAAGAAGCTCAAGGATACGTAGTAGAGAGCTTTTATTTACCTGAAGACGGTGCTCATTGGGCCAAGATTATCATTGTTGGTGATGAAGGTCACGAAGCTGTCGGTAAAGGTTGGGCTGTATCTAATGCGTATATGCCAGAAGCTTTTGGTGCTAATGGTGAGTGGCACAACGTGCCTTATAACCGTGAAATCACGGATGCCAAATACACGCACTTAGCTATTGTAGATAATCCTCGGTATGAAGAAGCCGAGATAATGACTCCGGAAGAATTTAAGACTTACAAAGAGTCGAAGAGAGAACAGCTTAAACAGCTGGAAAACTCTAAAACCCAGAAAGGAGAAAAGAGAATGAACTGGAAGTTATTCGAAAAGAAAGAAGTAACTAACAGCGAAGACATCGCCAATAAGATGGTAGAACTCTCTAACGGCTCTACTGTCTCTATTGCTGAAATGATTAACGCTGTCGAAGAAGACCTCAAAGCGAAAGAAGAAAAGAAAGACAAATGCAATGAGGATATTCTTGAAAAAGTAGTCAAAGTCAACGGTGAAGATATGAAAGTGTCTGAACTCGTGAAAGCGTTCGAAAAGAAAGACAAAAAGAATGCCGAAGATGAAGAGGACAAAGAAAAGAAAGACGCCGATGACAAAGACGAAGACAAAGAGTCTAAAAAAGCGTCTAAGAAAAACGAAGACGAAGATAAAGACAAAGAAAAAGAAGATAAGAAAAACGAAGACGTCGACAAACGTGAACTTATTCGTAAGATTATGGCTATGGCTGGAGAAGCCGGTATGTCTGACGAAAAGGTTCGTACCATTGCCAAATGGGCTGAAGAATTAGGTTATGACAAAGACTTAGCTCAAAAAGAAGGCAAAAAGAACGAAGACGCTGACAAAAAAGAAGAGAAAAAAGACAAAAAGAACTCGAAAGAGCTCTTAGAAGCGGAAGAAAAAGCTAACGCTAAAAAATTTCAAGGACAAGTAGTAGATACTATGTCCCGTAAATTAGCCCGTGGCCAAGAACGCTATGGCGCTAAATAACTAAAGGAGAACTAAAATGGCTCAAGCATTAAACCAGTTCCAACAAACTGCTGAACGCGGGCAAATTGCGCTCTTAACGGCAAATTCGCCTGTTATTTCTGCCATCGTAGATTCTAGCGAAGCGGGCACCTTAAAAGCCGGTGATGCTGTTAAGTTAGTATCTACTTCTGCTGGCATTCCCCACGTGGCCAAATTAGCTGCTGGCGATACTACGCTAGTACCTACTGGATTCGTGGTATTCAACCCCGTCAAAAATGACGGCATTGTCGCTAAAGACCGTGTAGAGATTGCTATTACCGGTGCATTTATGTATATGGTAGCCTCTGCTTCTATTCAAGCGGGTGTGAATGTATCGTATGCTTATGACACAGGCAAAGTGGCCACTGAAAACTCTACGCCTGTCTGTGGTGTCGCTTTAGACGCTGCGGCTGCTGATGGGGATTTAATCCGCGTAGCTGTCAAAGCGATTATCTAAGGAGAATAAACAATGTACGAATTCTTAAATGCTAAAGGCGAACAAGTTCAATTGAACGAAAAAGAAGCGGCAGTTGCTAAAGCTCTGGAATACCAGAACGCCGAACTGCTCAACGCGATGGGGATTGATATTCCGATTACCACTCTTACCACCGCCATTAAATCTGTAGCGGAACAAAAATTCTACCGCATCGCTCCGGCTGAATATATGCCTGTAGTGGTGGGTGAAGGTGCTTTCTCTACCAACCTCTTGAAATACACCTCTTTCAATATGGGTGGTGATTTTGAACAAGGTTTGATTCACACTTCTACGCACAATGCTCAATTGGCGCAAGCTGATGCCGGTGTAGAAAGCGTGCAAATCCCGGTCATCAACTGGGCCAAAGGTTTGTCTTGGAACCTGGTCGAAGTACAAACTGCTGCCAAAACGGGTAATTGGGACCTCATCACCGAGAAAGAAAAAGCTCGTAAAACCAACTGGGACTTAGGCATTCAAAAAGCCGCGTTCTTGGGTGTAGCTAGCGTAGGTGCCAAAGGTTTATTGAACCAAGACGGTATTACCTCTGATGTGGTAACCATTACCAAACCGATTAAATCGATGTCGGCTGCTGAATACCAAGCTTTTGTAGGCTCGGTGTATGCCGCTTATCGTGAACACTGCGATTACACTGCTGAACCTGATACGTTCATCATTCCGGAAAGCGATTACAACGGCTTAGCCGCTGCTGTCGACCCGAACTTCCCGATTAAAACGAAATTGGAATACTTGAAAGAAGCTTTCCAATTGATTGTCGGTCACGAAGTTGCTATCAAGAAATTGGCCTATGCTGATATGGCGAAGAGCGGTTTAGCGGTGCAACGCTACGTATTGCTCCACAAAGATGCCGACAGCTTAGCGATGAACATCCCGGTTGACTATACGGCCACGATGGCGAACAGCATTAACGGCTTCCACTGGGAAAACGCCGCTTATGGTCAATTCACGGGCGTCAAAGTGTTTAGACCGAAAGAAGTCTTGTATTTCGACTTCACCCCGGCTAGCTAATTGTTAGATAAAAGGACAAAGAGGACACGAATATGGCAATTCTAGTCAATATGGGTCAACGCGGATTCGTTCTTAAAGAAGGTATGCTGAATCCTGGTTCTACTATCACGGTAGACCAGGAAACAGCAGAGAAACTTTCTCGCGCATATCCGAAAGAATTAAAAGTAATTATTCCGGATGTCGTGGTAAAAGAAGTTAAAGTAGAAGCTCCTAAAGCTGTATCCGAAGCTCAATGTGAAAGTCTAGTAGCAGAAGCTCCTAAACAAGAACCGAAGAGACGCGGTCGTAAGCCCAAAGCTAAATAGATTCAAAGGAGTAAGGAATGTTCGAAGGTATTACTTATCCAGTAACCGTTGCAGAGTTCAAGGCGTGGTTTTACCGCGACTTTCCTTACTCTAATGATGATACCGGAATACAAGACGCTGATATTCTAAAAGCGTTTGCAGAAGCAGCTATGAATTTCAATCCGTCTTTATTCTCTACCGATGATGAAAAGAAAATGGGGTTTCTCTACCTTGCAGCTCATTATCTGGTAATAGACATACAGAACAGTTCTCAAGGCATTAGTGGCAAGTATGAAGGCATAATGTCTAGCAAATCTGTAGGCAGTGTGTCGGTAGGTTACACGATTCCTGATTGGGTAATGGCGTCGCCTATTTATTCACTGTTATCGCAAACCAAATACGGTATGAAGTATTTAAGTTTAATCATCCCGTTACTGGTAGGGAACGTAGGTGTAGTAAAAGGCGCAACACATCCTTAGGAGTTGTGTATGAGCCAAGTTAAAGTAGATATAAAAGGTTTAGAGCACCTAGCGAAAGCGTTAGGCGACAAATACTCTATCAAAGTAGGCATTTTAGGTGCCAAAGCACAACGCCAAAACGGAGATACGAGTAAGACTAACGCAGAGATAGGGTTCATAAACGAATTCGGTAAGCAGACAGGGTTCCCTAAGATACCGGCTCGTAGTTTCTTAAGAGTGCCCTTAACATTATACTTATCGAAGTATTTAAAAGAAAAGAAGTCTTTCGCTAAGAAAGAAGTCGAAAAAGCTGCTAAAACAGGGAAATTATTAGAGTTAGCCCAAAAGATAGGGATAGTAGCTGAAGAAGTAATACAAGAAGCATTTAATACGAGTGGGTTTGGTAACTGGGCTCCTAACGCCCCTTACACAGTAGAAATGAAGGGCTCAGACAAACCGTTAATTGACACAGGCGAATTAAGACGTAGTATAACGAGTAGAGCTGAAAAGAAATGATAATTAACGCCAAAAACAAAGGATTACTTAATTCAGGCCTACCGCAAGTAGGTGAAGTATTACCTAGTTGGTTTCAAACTCTAACATTTGACGTTATTTCTAAATCGCTTGTAGATTATGAAGTAGAAGAAACAGTTTTGACAATTACGACTCAAGGTGTACGCCAACCGATGTCAGCTCAGCAGCTAGCCATCAAACCTGAAGGTCAGCGTGCGTGGAAATGGGAAACGATACATTGTTTACCTGATGTAGTTTTAAAGACAGATGATATCGTTATATTTGAAAGGATAAAATATAGAGTAATGCAGAAGTGGGATTGGAAAGAATATGGATACACGGAGTACCACATCTGCCAAGCTTATCAGCACAGCGAGGAAAGCTAATGGAACCTATTAAGAACATCTGTAACATTTTACAGACTCAATTAGACCTCACAGATAAGCAAATCTGGATATATAACCAGAAACGTGATATCCCTAATGATTTTGGAATTTATTACGTGGTACAATACGGTGGTCAACGTATTATCGGTAACATACGTAAAGAGATAGCTACTATAGACGGGTTAAAGGAATACCAGAGCGTACACAGCCTCGCCGTTTTTTCAGTAGATATTTTCTCTCGTAGCTCACAAGCTCGACAAGCCAAAGACCTCGTGATAATGGCGCTCAACAGCACTTACTCACAGCAAGTGCAAGAAGCGAACGGGTTTCAAATAGCCCGTAATAGTTTTCAAGTTACAAACACTAGTGAGGTGGAAGGGGTTGCTGAATTGAATAGATACAGCATTTCCTTCAATGTAACTTATATGACAGAAACAACTAAGAGTATTGCTTACTATGATACTTTTAGGAAAGAAGTTATAACGGAGGCATAATAGTGTCTAATCAATTAGATATTACCAATGTAGTAACCATTAGCTTATCAGCTGCTCAAACGGGGCTAGGTGAGTATAATGTGAACAACCTCGCCATTTTCACCTCCGACGCTGCTGGTGATACATTTGGCGACCTGGGCTATAAAATTTATAAAGCCCCTAAAGAGGTAGGAACTGACTTCGGTACCACCTCGGCTACTTACAAAATGGCTTTGTCTGTATTTGCACAGACCCCGAACATCTTGAACGGCGATGGGTACTTAGTAGTCATTCCTTTTGAAGAAGAAAGCGGTGGCGGTTTTGAGAGCTTGGCGAGTGCTATTAGCCGTGCTGATAGCTTAGTACAATTCTTCGGTATTTTAAGCACCAAAGATTATGATTCTACGGAAGTAACGGCTGCGGCTGCTGTTGTGCAGACTATGAATAAAATGTTATTCGTAGTATCCAATGCTCCTGCGGATATTGCTGCTCAAGGTTCTTTCAAAGCTATTACTGAAGCAGGTTATGATAAAACTCGTTGTTTAGCATATCTAAGTGATACTACACTGGATGCTAAAGTGATGGCAGCGGCTTATGCCGGGCGCGCATTAAGTACCCAATTCGAAGCTTCTAACACTACTTCTACAATGCACCTTAAAGACTTGGTGGGCATCTCGGCTGACCCCTCTATGACGCAGACTCAATTGAATTTGTGTCAATCTTGTGGTGCTGATGCTTATGTAAACATCGCGGGTGTAGCTAAGACTTTCACGAGTGGTGCAAACAAATTCTTCGACCAAGTTTACAACCGTTGCTGGTTCTTAGGTGCTTTGGAAGTAGCTGGGTTCAATGCTTTAGCCAAAGTATCTACCAAAGTACCTCAAACGGAACCTGGTATGACAATTTTGAAAGGCGCCTATCGCTTAGTATGCGAACGTGGTATTCGTAACGGATATCTAGCGCCGGGTGCTTGGAACAGTGCAGACAGATTCGGTGATGTAGAAGCTATGCTCCGCAACATCGAAGAAGTAGGGTATTACATTTACTCTCTGCCTGTAAACCAACAAGCTCAAACGGAACGTGAAGCACGTAAAGCTCCTGTAGTGCAAATCGCAGTAAAAGAAGCGGGTGCTATTCATTCTTCCAATGTGATTGTCTATATTAACGCTTAAGGAGAATAGAAAATGGCATTAAGTTTATCTTTAACGGGTAATGATACTTTAAAACTACGTGATAGAGTATTTGCAGACTTTGCTGATGGTGATTATGCCGCGCTTACGTTCCCGAACGATATCGCTGCATTAAAAACCGGTAAAGACGGGAATACTATTTATGCTCTAAACGAAACTGGACGTCAAGCTGAATTAGTAATTCGTGTCTTGCGTGGTTCTAGTGATGACAAATTCTTGCAAAACTTACTCGCTGCTCAACGTAACGACTTTTCGGGTTTTGTAACCTTACAAGGCGAACTTGTCAAGCGTGTAGGCGACGGACAAGGGAATATCACCACGGATACTTATTTAGTAACGGGTGGAGTATTTACGAAGAACGTAGAAGTAACATCTAACGCCGAAGGAAATACCGACCAATCTGTAGCGGTCTATACTATTCATTTCGGCAATAACAGCCGTACGTTAGGCTAATATCATAAGTGAGGGACACACTAATGACAGATATTGGGAACCAAATGAAAGTGTCCCTTCCCAGTGGGGCCGAGTTAGAAATCACCTTGGCCCCATTCACGGAAGGTGAAAGACTTTTTTCAGCAGTGGCAGAATGCATTAAAGGCGTTAAAATTGACGCTAATGCAGAGATAGAAAATCTAACATCTAACATCAACGGGATAAAAGATATCTTTTTATCTTGTTTGACCAGTGAAAAGATGAAAGAAGCTATCTTAGCTTGTTTAAAGAGATGTACCTACAACAAACAAAGAATTACGTCGTGGGACATCTTCGATGATATTAAAGCTCGGGAAGACTATTTGAGCGTTTGCTGGGAGGTGGTCAAGTTTAACTTGAGCCCTTTTACGAAAAACCTTATTTCAAAGTTCTCAGCAATCACTCAAGGGAATGGAACGAGCCTAAAGTAGAAGTACAAAGCAATTCACTTGTAATCTTATTAAAATTAGTAAAAGCGGGTTACGGTGATATTGAAGTAGTAAAGCGTATGAATAGCCGGGAAGTATTACAGGCTTTAGCATACGAGAAATTTTTAAGCGATTATCAAGCAGCTTATACGGAGTTGAACAAGAAATGAAAGTAGCTGATTTTTTTGCAGTAATCACGCTGAAAGGCGGTGGAGAAGCTGTCAACACACTGAACAAGCTGGTAAGTGCTTCTATTGGTGTAAAGTCGGCTCTATTATCTGCTGCGACTTCTCTTTATCAAGTCAGTGATGCTGCTAGACAATCAGCTGTATTTTTAGATAAGTACCAACTAAGCACTGGGCTTTCTGCCATACAGTTACAGAAACTATCTTTTCAAGCAGCTCAAGCGGGTGTAAGTATGGGTGAACTCGGCGGAACCATTGAAAAGCTTCAACAGATGAACGCACGAGCTCGTTTAGGTTATGGATGGGACCCAATTTTCACTCGTTTTGGATTGACTCCTGGTCAAGACCCTGTTGCTCAACTGAACCGAATCTCTAATGCTATAAGAAGATTACAATCCACAAACCCTGCTGAAGCAAAAGCTCTTGCAACCAAGGCCGGTATTAGTGATAGTATGTATTATGCTATCTTGCGTGGTTCTAATGAGCAGATGGACAAACAGTTTATCTTGACTCAAAAAGAACAACAGGCTTTGGTCAAGTTGAATCAACAATGGAACAAGTTTTGGTTCTATCTAAAACAGATTACAATCAAAATCCAAGCTCTAAGCGCAACTTTCCAAACCGGCTTAATGTTGGTATTGATTAGAGCTGCGAAAGGGTTTTATGAGCTATTTTTGCGCATTTATAAGACTATTGAAGCGAGTGACCAACTTAAATATGCCATAATTGCTTTAGGTGTAGCGTTGGCGTTAGCTTTCGCGCCTGAATTATTGCTCTTAGGTGCTATTGCGTTAGCATTAGAGGATATATTCACATACTTTGAGGGTGGAGATAGCATTACGGGCCGTCTTATCAAGTGGTGCAAAGAGAGCGAGAAACTACGTGATATTTGGAAAGGTATTAAAACTGTATTTGATATGGTAAAAGGGACTTTTCTGGCTTTAGGCGAAATCTGGAAAGAAAAGATATGGCCTATGCTTAATGAGTTAGTGGATAGTAAAGCTTTCCCTGTTATTAAATACGTTTTAGACCGTTTAACTGACCCGTTAGGTAGTGCTTTACAAGATATTGGTAGAGTAAAAAGTTTCATTGACGAGAATAGAGTAGATGTCCCTAGAAATAACATCGGGATGAATAGTTCTAACACTCAAAACATCACCAATAATACCTATATGCAAAGCACGGGAGACGCCAGACGTGATGGTGAAATCGTCGGTCAGTTCTCAACAAGCGTTGCTCAAGCTCAAGCCCAGCAACCTGCCTTATCGCAAGGTGGAGTAAAGGCAGCTTATAGAGCTGGTACAAGATTAGCAGGAGTGAACCTATAATGGCATTACAGTTGCAAAAGATATTAGACAACCCAGAAGCTCAGGTTTTCAATAACTTAGTCAACCTGGTAGATTTAGCAAGTACAGCTGCTACTATGTACGTGGTACAACCTGCTGACCCTAACAGTGAAGTGTTCTTGTTTGATACTCGCGGGGAAGAAGAAGCTAAGATTGAGAGTGATATCACCGATAACTGGATAGAAAACAACTCTGCCATTCAAGACCATATCGGGCTAAAACCTCTAATTATTACGTTACGTGGATATGTAGGTGAACTAACTAATAAAGTTGACCCTGACATCCAAGAGCTATTAAGAAAGTACGAGAACAGCAGCGATAAGGCTCCCAACTTGACTGTTGCGCCTTTAAACCCGTTCTTACCGTCATTAACTACACAAGCTCAGTATATTGTCAACAGAGCCGAAGAAGTGTATGGCGTTTACAAGAAAGCTAATAAAACAGTAAATAGAATTGACGAAAAGATGGCGGGTATCCCTACAGCGGATTTAACTCGTCAGCAAGAAGTGTTTAATAAACTTAAATTGCTGTGGGAAAATCGTTCATTATCGTATGTTTACACTCCTTATGGTATATTCCCCAATATGGCTATCTTAACGCTTAATGCTCGCCAAGATGAAGAAACCAAATCTATTAGTGAGTTCTCGGTAACCTTTAAACAGATACGTATTGCAGACCAGGTTGCTAGTTATTATGACCCTGAGAGAGAGAAATCGGCTAAAGCAGCTATGCAGTTAGCTAAACAGCAAGACAAAGGTATTAAGAAACCAGTAGATAAGAGTGTAGGGGCTCATATGGCAGATGAAGGTATATTACAAGGTGCTAAGAATTATTATAACAATTTGATAGGTAAATAATATGCAGACTTTAGAAACCATTACAAATGACCCTAAACAAAAACACACTATCCTATTAGCTGAGGATAGCTCCCGTATTGTGTTAGAATTGACCTATAAACCTGATAACCTGGGTTGGTTTTTAGATGTTACCTATGAGAATGCTAATTTTGAAGTACACGGGTTAAGAGTGGTAACAAGCACTAACTTATTGAATCAATGGAGAAACATTCTACCGTTTGGTATCTTGGTACAGTGCAAAGACGCACAGGACCCGTTGTTGCTAGAAGATTTTTTAGTGAAACGTGCTACTTTAATTATTTTAAGTGCCGATGATGTGAAGCAGATAAACCAAATCAACGCTGATATCAAGGATGAAGTGTAATGCAGAAATGGACCCGCAACTATAGATTAACGGTTCAAGTGGACGAAAACGCCAAAGAATATGTAGATATTACAATGCCTTTGACAGTATCATTCCATATTAAGCGGTCCGTGAATTCTACAGCCAACACAGCGAGTATAACTGTATTAAACTTATCTGAAAGCACCCGTCGTAAAGTGTTCCTTGACAACTACAAATTTATGTACTATAAAGGAGTAGAGCTAAGAGCGGGATATGGGGAAGACATAGATGATATGCTCATCTTCAAGGGCAATATACAAAGTGCTTTTTCCCGTCGTAACGGTGTAAATTACGAAACCACAATAAACGCTTTAGATGGTGGGTTTGCTTATGTAAACGCTATGTCTAACCGCCAATTTGCTAAAGGTACAACGGATAAACAAGCCATCAAAGCATTGATTAGTGATTTGAAAGGATATTATATTAACCCTGGTCACATTGGGAACTTAAACTCAACTCTAACTCGTGGGAATACGATTAGTGGAAGTACGTTAGATTTAATCAATACTTACAGTGACAGTAACTTCTTTATTGACCTTGAGAAGATGAACTGTTTACTTAAAAACGAAGGATTTGAAGGAAATATCAAGGTTATAGACGCAAGTTGTGGGTTATTAGGTAGCCCTTTAAGAGAAGAAGCGTATTTGACGTTTGAAATGATATTTGAGCCCCGTTTGCAAATCGGTCAGTTTGTAGAAATAAAGAGCCAAACTGAAAGTATTTACGACGGAACCTACAAAGTGGTGGGCATAGAACACTCAGGTATAATTTCAGACGCACAAAGTGGTCAGTGCAAAACAAAGGTAAGTTTAAACTATATTGACGACTTACCTGTAATAGTGTAGATATGGCAAACTCGGTACAACACGCAAGTCCTACTTTAGCTTCATTATTAGAGTTATTTAAAGATAATCTAATGATGCGGTTAAACTGTCACCAAGTCGGGGAAATAGTGTCTTTTGACGCCTCTACGCAAACGGCAGAAGTAAAGATTAAAATGCTGAAAATGCGTAACGGTGTATTAGAAGATTACCCGATTTTGGTAGATTGCCCTTGTATTGTATTAGGTGGAGGAGAAGGACGTATTACTTTTCCTATTCAAGCGGGTGATGGTTGTATTGTAATGTTCAATGACCGTGATATAGACAACTGGTATGCGGGGGGACAAACGATGTTGCCACGCACTGAAAGAAAACATAGTTTCAGCGATGCCATTGCTCTAGTAGGTATTAGAAATTTACAGAACAAGATTACAGACTATTTTGTAAACGGTGTAGAATTAAAACACAGCAATTCTTCTATAAAGTTAAAAGATGGATATATAGACATTAAAGGTAATGTAAATATCGTTCAAAACACAGTAGATGACAACAGCTTACACGCTTATGTGATATCATCTTATCATAGCGGTACAGATTGGTATAGAGTTTATTCTGACGGATGGTGTGAGCAAGGAGGAGTAGTTTCTAGCTCTAGTGTTACTTTGTTAAAGCCGTACAAAGACACTAATTATTCTATATTCTTAGGTTATGTTGGTGGTACTGATGGTTGTTGGTATTCTACAAACAAAACCACTAGCAGTTTTGACCAGTATATAAAGTTTTATGGAATAAATCCAATGGCAGATAGTGCTCCTAACTATTGGCGTGCCTGTGGATATATAAAATAGGAGAAATTATGAGATTTAGAAACCTAGACAGTAACGGTGATTGGTGCTTCGGTAAAGGTAGAAACAGTTATCTAACAGGGAACGAAGCTCTTATGCTAAATATCAAAACTCGATTGCTTGAGTTCTTAGGTGATTGTTTCTGGGATACAGGCAAAGGGATTGATTGGTGGACGCTACTAGGCGGAAAAGATTTGCACAAGATTATAGTAGATGTCCAGCGTACCGTTCTACAAAGTTATATGGTAAAACGCATTGTAGAAATGGACTATTCACTTAATAACAGAGTGTTATCTATTAGTTTAAATGTAGAATTTTTAGATGGAGAAGTTTTAACTGATACAGTGGAGGTAATAAATGCCCAATAGTTTTGACAGTTTTGGTTTACAAACTTTGAGCCAAAATGAAATTGTAGATAATCTAACCGTAGCTTTTCAAAAGATTTACGGAGAAGATATCAATGTGGATAGCAACTCACCTGACGGGCAGCTTATCAATATCTTTGCTCAAATGCTAGAAGACTATTACGAGCAATTAACCCAGGTAAATGCTTCTTTTGACCCTGACCAAGCTATAGGTTCTGTACTTGACCAGCGTTGCTCTTTAAACGGTATTCAAAGAAAAGCAGGTACTTATACGTATGTTGATATAGATGTTGTAGCTGATAGAAACTTAACGCTTGCTGGGTTAGACCAAAACAGCGTAGAAGATAGCTACACTGTAAGTGACAGTGAAGGAAACCAATTTGTATTGACAACCACCGCCAACTTAACTGCTGGTACAAGTAATTTAAGATTTAGAGCGGTTAATATCGGTAATGTAGAAGTATTACCTAACACGATTACCACTCCTGTAACTATTGTTCTTGGTGTAACTTCTGTGAATAATGCTACAGGAGCCAGTGAACAAGGCACTAATGAAGAAACTGATGCCGAGTTAAGAGAACGCCGTAAACGTGCGGTATCTATTTCTAATCAAGGTTATGTTGATGGCCTTATTGCTGCATTAGAGAACATTACTGATGTAACTAAGGTAGCTGTATATCAAAACCGTACAGCTACTACTGACAGCGATAGTATTCCGGGGCATTCTATATGGGTGGTAGTTGCAGGGGGTACTAATGCCGAAATCGGGCAAGTAATGGATAACAAAGTGGCTGGTGGGGTAGGTATGAAAGGGGCTCAAAGCGTAAATGTCACTCAAGCAGATGGAGCTGTTGCAACGTATTACTTTGATAGACCTACCGCGCAAACTCTTTATGTTTCGTTAGATATAACTCCTTTAAATAATCAAGTTGTAGTATATGATGATATTAGGTCTGCTTTAACCAAGATGAGTTTTGAACCAAATAAAACAGTTGACAGTTCGGCGATAATTTGCTATATTAAGTCGTTACAAGAAAATATAGCTTTAACGTGTCAGGTTTCTACTGATGGGACGACTTGGGGAACCGTTGTAACGCCGACGACTAAAGATAAGTATTTTGAGATTACAACCTCTAGTATTACTATAGTTGGTGAGAGTTAGAAATGACGGAAGAAGAATACAAGCAGTACTACGCTGACCAGTTGATTTTGCAATACAAAACCCAGCAAAAAGCTAGGGCTACGGTTAGTGCGCTTGTTTCTCAAAGTCCCGCCGTAAATGGAGTTAACGGGAAAGTACAATATTCTGTCGTGGGAACTCCAACCATAGAAAACGGTATAGTTAGCAATCTTAATGAAAACAACTATCTTATATTAACCAGTGAAATCAATACAGCTGACGTTCAAACGTTAGAAGTACAAGTCAAATTCACCACAGGTAGTTCTTTTAATCATACTTACGAAGGAGTTATCGGCACCGCATACGGTACATTTGGTTTTTACATTACGCAAGAAGGAGTTTTGCGAGGTGTTTACCTAGACAGTGTAGGGACACACGATAACCCTATTTCTTCAGGCATACAGCCTGATACTACTTATTGGGCTAAAATGGTTGTAAGTGAAGGGTTAGCTATACTATCTATTAGCTTTGACGGCACTAGCTGGTATGATACGACTTTTACTGCTGCTGACCAACAACCCGTAGATGTAAGCTCATACTTTATGGCTTCTACGTATCCTTTCACTGGTTCAATAGATTTAAATGAAACATATATCAAGATAAACAATAAATCTTGGTTTGGATATACGCTTATCCCCGTTGATTTACCTAACACTATTATAAACGGATATGATTTGGATACAGCAGAAGGCTCTGTTCTAGATATAATCGGAAAGTATGTAGGCTTAAATCGAACAGTAAAGGCTTTAATTGGCAACACCAATACAAACGTGCTTAATGATGACCAATACAGGCTTTTACTTCGTTTAAAGTTAATTAAAAACACTAATTTTTCAAGTACGTCGCAACTTAAAACAGCATTATATGCTTGGTTCCCTACTTCTATTCGTTTATTTGACAACAGGGATATGACGTATGAATATCATTTTTCCAGTTTATTTAATGGCTTAATAGATGTATTGATAGCCGAAGAAATTGTGCCTGTTCCTATGGCGTTAGGTTATACGTGTGCTATCGTTCCTAACTTATTAGAATTATACGGGTATAGTGATTATGGTGGTTTAAACAATAACCCCAACGGGTACAGCAGTTATCAAACTGGATTTAAGGGCCGTTGGTTAAGTTACGGCGACAAATTCTCAGGAGAAGAATAATGGCGAAATTACAAAGAAAATCTGCTAAAGTATTCGCTGAAAATGCTACTGCTGGTATTGGTGGTATTGCACAATTTGGCTCTTTGGCGGCTGGAAATGAACAGTTTTCAAAAGATGTAGATGTTATTCAAGCATTAAATGCTTATAAAAACGGGTGGAGTTCGGCGGTAACCGGGAACAAATCCCCTGCTATTGAAGATAGAAACGCTTTAGACTATCTGTTAAGTTATCAGCAAGCATATATTATGCAACACGGCATACCTGAATGGTTGTCTACTGAAACTTACTATGAAGGCTCATTTGCAAGCGTAGGATATGCCTTGTATGTTTCTAAAACCGATAACAATATCGGTAATAACCCAACAACGGATAGCACAGAAACAAACTGGATTAAATTCCCTACACCGCAACAGTTAGCAGATGGTCTTGCCTTGAAAGTCAATAAAGCAGGTGATACTATGACAGGTGACCTCATTATGTCGGGAGCCACTGTAAAAAACCTTGTTGGTGGGACACAGTACAGAGTATTAGATACAAGAGATGTCAATAGTGGTATTGCTGTAGGATACCCCGATTTAACAGCGGGTGTTTCTATTTCAAGTGGATATGTGACTACTCAAAATGGGTGGGTAAGAATACATAGAGACTATTATCAAACTGGTGGGTCTAGTTTGTATTTTGACAGTGTTGAAGTTTGGAAAAGTATCACTGAGTCTCGTGATGGGAGAGATAGTATTAATTATTATGCTCAAATGGTTCCCGTTAAATCAGGTGTAACAGTAACTTGGACTGGTGGCGCAAGTTGTGAATTTTACCCTAACAAAAGTGCATAGGAGCTTTTTATGATTAAATACGCAAAAGTAATTAACGAAGAAACCAAAGAATGTTCTGTAGGTATTGGAACTAATGCTGATTACTACAAATCTATCGGTATGATTGAGCTAGATGTAGAACAGTGCGATTGGAACGGACAATGGTATTTAACTGGTTATCGCTCTGATAAACCTGAGCCTACGAAAGAAGAACAGATTTCTAAGTTAAAGAAAGAACTTGCTGATATTGATGAAAAGTCGGTTCGTTCTGTACGTGCTAAACTTGCTGGAACTGCCACTTCTGAAGATGAACAGTATTTATCTCAACTAGAACAAGAGGCAGAACTTAAAAGAAAACAGTTGAAGGAGTTAATTGGATAATATGGCTCAATTAAATGTCAGAAATATCGTTAATGTGGGGCAAAGTATGGATACAGATGAATTGATTATAGATAGCGACCTTTCTACTACATCTAAAAACCCTGTAGAAAACAGAGCTATTACACAGACGTTAATGCAAAAGCAAGATGCTCTTACTGTCGCTCAGTTATCGGCTGTTAATAGTGGTATCAATACAAGCAAAAGAACAGCCTATGACAATCATATATCTAATGCAGATATTCACGTTACTGCCGCTCAGAAAACAGCTTGGTCAAATAAACAAGACAAGTTAAATGCTTTTACAGGTGCTGATGGAGCCAATGCGGGTACTTCTGGTATTGTACCTGCTCCTTCCTCCACTGATAACGTTAAATACCTGAAAGGAGATGGTACTTGGGCATCTGTAGACAGTTTGCCTAGCCAAACTGGGAATAGTGGTAAATTCCTCACAACAAATGGAACAACAGCTAGCTGGGCTACCGTACAAGCTGGTGGTGGCACTCCAACTCTTACTTGGTTTGCTAATAATACTGGAACAACTTTGAATACAGGATTAGATTTATCAAATGCCAATTTAGTAAAAGTATATAAAAATGGTTCATTACTTACTTATGGAATACAACCTACTGAAGTGCAATATACTACCTATACTGGTGGGACGGATAAATATTTAATACTTTCTAACTATCCAGATATGACAACCGTTGGTACTTGGTCTATAAATTGTCGTTTTACTTGGAATCTAACAGACGCTGGTTCTTGGCCCTCTATATTTGCTGAAAGTCTAAATTATGATAGAGGATGTCCTTCTCTTTTAGTGCCTGATGGAGAAGTTGTTGTTTGGGCGAGTGCGCCAGATAACTTTGACCTTATAACTGGATTTGAAACTGGTTTTTATCCACAAGTTGGAGAAACATACGACGTCATATTGGGTTATAATAGAGTTAAATATTATTTCAAATATAAATTAAAAGACAGCAGCACATATACGGAAGTAGATATACTAAGGTCAAATTCAAAAGTATATTGGAGATGCCCACACGCGTTGCTAAATCAGCTTAGAACCTCTACTACAATGGATAGTGGTCACAATTCAAGTTCTATTTGGATTGATTTTTTTAAGATTTATATAAATGGAGAAATATTTTTTGACGGAGCCACAGCCACACTAGGAACAGATTATATAAATAATAACTGCACAACTTCCTCTCAAACGGGATATATTACGTTTGATAAATACTCAATAAACAATCAGACCATAACATTTACAGAGCCTCTTATTGGTACAGATGCAGTTTGTGTAGAGGTATTTTAAATTTAAAGGAGAATAAACGATGCCAAATTTAACAGATAAGGTATATGTAGGACAAGCGACAATGCCTGTGGCAATAGATGACGCATTGTCTACAACCTCAACAAATCCTGTAGAGAACAGAGTAATTACTCAAAAGATTAACGAAATTGAGCTTTACAAAACTCCTAACTTGACTATTGTAGGTAATCCTACCATTACGCAAGGACAAGTAAGTGATTTCGCACATAATAAATACCTACAATTCCCGTTTGCTTTAGACCTTACAGAGGCTACGTCAATTGGTATTGTAATGAACGTAACCACAGGGAATGATGTAACTACTCAGCAAAACATATTAAATAGCTATTATGGTTTGGCTCTTGCTGTTATCAGTAGCCATTTTGTATTAGCAATTAGCTCTAATGGGAGTTCGTGGGATATCGCTAACTCAGTTGCCGGTACTTTTGATGTAGAAGCCGAAACAACTTACTTCTTGCGTTTAAGTTGGACGGGTACAGATTATGTCCTGGAAGTTTCTACTGATGGGGGTGATACTTGGTCTACTGATATCACGGTGACGTCTAGCACTATTCCGCACGAAACGCAAGTCTATATCGGCGCAAGCAATAACCTATATGGGGCCGGTACGGCTTATCCTTTCGGTGGGTCTGTAAACCTTAACAACTGGATTATTAACTATAACGGGCGAGTTTTCTGGGTTGGTATGGATGATGCAGGCATCGCAACGCGTGCAAACGTAGACTTATCCAACCTAACTGAAGTGGGTCAAAACTATGTTCACAGATACGCAACCGCTGACAAAATTGGTGGGTTCAAACAGACTTTTGACGGCAGCACAAATACTTTAACACTAATCACGGAGGACTTATAAAATGTCGCAAGATAGATTTACAGAAGTAATTGACGGAGAACAAGTGGTACGAACAGTATCTACCGCAGGCCCGATTATTGAAGAACCTACTAAAGACCCCACAAAGTATTTTACTGCTCTTGTAAATACTCCTAGTGGACCGCAGATGTGCGTTAAAACGTATTTAATGGGTATGGCAGAAGGTATTGGCACGGACCTTATCCAAATTGTCGCCGAATTGCCAGAAACGGGTTTAAGTGGTACTTTGTACGGTGTTTTAATGCCCGAAATGACCCGTGATAATTATGGGATTATTCAATTCTTTGTATGGTATAACGGTGATTGGTATGCAACGGGTGCGTACTCTATTGACATTGACCCTAATGGTTTGGTATATGAAGATAATATCCCTTATGCTACCTCTACCAAAGTAGGCGGTATCAAACAGAGCTTTGACGCTTCTACGAACACCTGGTCGGTAGTAACGGAGGACTAATATGGCTTTAAATTACAATGTAAAAGGTTCCGTATCATACACCATTGTCGGCACTCCTACTATTGTAGATGGGGTAGTAAGCAATTCCACATACAATGATTATATTAGATTAAATACGGTGTTTGATGGTACAGCAAATTATGAATTTCAGTACAAGTTCAAATTGAGTGATGATTTGAGTGGCAGTAGGAGTTTGCAAATACCTTCTTCTGGAGCTTTTAATGAAATTGATATTACAAGCGATAGATTCACGTGCTATTTGGGGAGGGATACTGATAATACAAGGTGGGTTGGATTTACGTGTTCATACGATTTCTTGGCTAATACAGATTACACTATACGCATAAATAAGACAGGAAACGTATTTAAAGGGTATATTGCTGTTGGTTCGGGCGATTTTACGCTTTTAAATGAGCAAACTATAACAGATTTGGTCCCTTCAACTTCTGTTACGTTATGCCCTACAAGACAGGAATCCGGTAAAACTTTTCCGGGTTCTATAGACCTCAATAATACCTACATCAAAGTCAACGGTCAAGCGTGGTTTGGTGCATGCCCTGTGGAAGTAAAGCATATTGATTACGGTACTTCCGTTGGATATACCAAAGTGGGTAGCCCTACGATTAGTAATGGAGTGGTAAGTGGGTTTAGCTCTGGGAATTATTTAACTATTCCTGCTTATTCCAGCAATATAAATAGTATTGTTTTTAATACAAAAATTGCATCGTATAGTACAACGGCCGGGAATGTTCAAATTATTTATCGTGCAACAAATTCAAATCCAATTATTAGGATTACAGGTTCTACTTTGCAAGTAGTTTATCAATATGCAAATATATTAACTGCTGATATTTCTTCATATACAAGTTCTTTATACGTTAGAGTAGAACTATATGCGAATACACAATATCTTTATATAAGTGCTAATGGTATTGATTGGAATTTAGCAAATACTTCTTCTGTATCTATAGATTTTAGTGGTATAACAGCTGATGGTTCCATTGGTATAAATGGATATAATCAAACACAAGTATTTGATGGTTCCATAGACCTCAACAAAACCTACATTAAAGTAAATGGAAGTTTATGGTTCTACAAACCCTGTACTAACTACCTCGTAAAAGACAGTAAACTCATTTGGGCCGATAGCGGGCTTTATATAGAAGAAAACGGCGTTAAAACGTACGCCACGCAAAATTTAGCCCCGGTGCCTAGCGGTTACACTTATGGTAGTACGACGACAACGGATGTAGGAATTATTGATATGACTACGCAAGTATTTACCGCGCACTCCGGTGCTACGTTGGGCAAGGATGAATAGGAGTTATGCGGTATTAGGGATATTGTTTATTGCTCAATTGGCCTATGCTCAAAATGCTGTTACGTTGCTTAGGCCAATGCACAGGGCAAGCTCAGCTATACTGTGTAGAACAATAAACGTGCCAATGGTTGTAGCCGCACCAGCAGTAAGAGTAGCACAGCTCAATAAGAATGATTGTTATTCTATTGGGGTAAAACAAGCTAGGGTAAATGTAGAAATAGAGCGTGTAATCGCCTCTAATTCGCTTAAAAACCCAGCTAGGGTATATGGGCCCTACAAATACCTTAAAGCGTATTCTAAGGCCAGTGATAACCCATTATTAGTAAATGAGAAGTACATTGACAACTGGAAGCACATAAATACCACTGGGTATTATAATGGAGCACACCACCTAATCAATAAGTCCACGATAAAGCTAATTTATGTGGACTTAAAGGCAGAAGGGAAGGATGTGCGATTGGAGGAAATGCAAGCCAATGCGCCTGCTATCTTCCACCCATTACACGGGAACCAGGAGTATAGAGAGGTGTTCCACGATAACGAGCAGCAGTATTACGACTACAAACGATTTGGAATGAAAGTAACCGTAATCGGCTTGTTAGAGCAAATAGACCGAGTGGGGATGTCTTTAGGACTAGCTCCAATGCCTAAACACTATCTAGAAGGAGTGCTAAAAGAAGCGGAGTTGTGGTGTAAGTATTGGAATATAAGGTGGGAGTGAAATGACAATAGAAACAGAAATGTTGTGGAAAATTCTTGGGTTTGCATTTGCTTGTGGTGTTCTTTGGATGAAAATGGAAGCGATAAGCAAAGACATCAAAAGATTAGAAAAAAAGCAAGACAAGTATAATAATCTTCAAGAGCGTTGCCATACCCTTGAATTGTGGAAAGAGTACCACGAGAAAGAACACGATAAAGAGGGAAAATAATGGAATTAACACCCCATTTCCAACTTGAGGAGTTATGCACTACAACCCATAAAGATTTGGCAAAAACTAACCTAGAAGAAGCCAAAAAAGTTATGGGCCGTATGTATCAATTAGCAGGGTTTGCGGAGCGTGTGCGTGAAATTATAGGGAAGCCCATTATAATCAATTCGGGCTTTCGGTGTGTGAAGTTAAACAATAAAGTAGGCGGAAGTTTAACAAGCCAGCATTTATACGCAGAAGCAATAGATATACGGGTCAGCGGAAAATCTTGTAAAGAAGTTTTCCAAATGATAGCGGCTTCCGACCTCAAGTACGAACAACTAATTTTAGAAAAAGCAGGTAACGCCCAATGGGTACACGTAGCTATTGGGTCAAAGAAAGAAAAGATGTTATACCAAAACGGCAAATATACCCGTATCTAGGAGGACACAAAATGATTAGTTGGTTACAAGCAAACGGGAAAGACGTATTAGCAATTATCGGTGGAGTGGTAACGGTAGCAAGCATTATCGTTAAACTTACGACTACGCCGAAAGATGATGCTTTCTTAGCTAAAGTCATTAAAGTTTTAGCGGCTCTTTCCTTATTTAACCCCGACGGTTCGTTAGTCGGTAAAAAGGAAGAAAAGTAATGATTTGGCAACTACTTGCCTTATTGGGTGGCTTTGGTGCTTTTATAACAGCTTTATGGTTAGCTAGTAAGAATGGCTCCAAAGCTGCTCAGTTAGAAGCTCTTAAAGCTGAAATCAAAAAACAAGCGGAGGAACAGGCCTGTGTTCAAAGGATTATTGATAATGTCAACTCTTTGTCTGCTGATGGCGCTCGTAAGCGGTTGCGAGACGTGGCGAACAAGCAACGCTAGTGCTTGTCTTGTTCCTTTTGACTACAGAGACGAAGGCGTAAATGACCAAAATGCGCGTGCTCTCTTAATTCATTACTGTTTATGTAAAGCTGAATCTGTGTGCAAATAGACGATACGTGCAAATGGGCTGAGTTTGATAACTATTTCGGTGAAAGTATATGCCGAAAAACAGGGATTAGATGTATGATTGCTTGTAAAACTTGTAGGTATTCAAATGAGTCTTGATAGTTTTATTCGTTGGTTAGTTTATAAAATAGCAAGGTACTGGTAATGGACATAGTTTATGTGGTAAAAGATAGCCCGATAAATGAAGAACTTACTTATTCAATGCGTAGTTTAAAAAACATACCGCACGATAAAGTATTTATGGTAGGTGGTTGTCCGAATAATATTAACCAGAATAGAATCATTTATGTGCCTACGGTCCAAGGTCCAAACAAATATAAAAACACCACTCATAGTTTAAAGACAATATGTCAAGATAGTCGTTTGTCAGAAGATTTTATTTTGATGAACGACGATTTTTTTATCTTAAAACCTATACAAGAACCTATTAAAGAGTTAAACTTATGTCGAGGCACAATCAAAGAAGTTCTTGAAAAAATGCGAACTCGACATAACACTGATGGACCGTATATGACAAGTATGTGCCAGACAGACATTTATTTGCAAGATATCGGCATTAAAACGCCTTTAAGCTATGAGTTACACATTCCTGTGGTTCTTAATAA
>JAEIGA010000968.1_pt1 | contig 43111 bp, 33 predicted proteins | sample 9270691 | NCBI WGS metagenome assembly JAEIGA01 (sample SAMN17057246, study PRJNA624740) | gut metagenome | biome: biome; isolation source: fecal sample | host: Bos grunniens | place: China: Xizang | collected 2019
ATACAAGAAGTGATAGATCCATTTAAGAAAAAGTAAGCGATTTGCGATACGCACAAGTAGACTACGTGCTTTACACGTCGCTAGAACAAGGGGTTTTACCCCTAAATGAAAAACCACGGGGTTTACCCGTGGATTTTTATTATACTTTTTTCTTGTTCATAATTTTAGTTAAATCTAATTTTTCAAACAATTTTTGTAGTCCAAATGATAATGGAATATTTGCTAAAGTTATTAAAACTATAATCAAAATGTTTGCTAAATTATCTTTAAACGGCAATAATGAAACTAATGAAATTATGTTTTCTAACACACCGGTAAAGGCGATTGCTGATATTATAATGACAAGTAATGCATTAGAAATAAATACAAACGAGCGATATCTGTTTAATGGTTTACAGGTGATATAAAGGTTAATTAAGCCTGCAAACGTCAATACGTAAATGCCCATTGTGTCAAAAATTTCTTTATTAGCATTTGGGGTAGTCATTCTAAATATTTCTACAACAAATACGCTTAACACCATAAGTAATGCACTAGGTAATGATTTCTTAATTACGTAACTTATAAAGTTACCACTCACCCTAGAATCATTTGGTTGGAATGATAAGAAGAATGCTGGTATACCGATAATTAAAACTTCAAACATAATCATGTTTGAAAGTTTATACGGATAAGTTTTCATGTAAGATAAGCACAAGGTTATGATACCCCAAAGCATGGTGAAAAGAGTTTTCATTAAGAATAGGGAAGCAGAGCTTTGAACGTTATTTATAACACGCCTACCTTCATAAACAACTTTTGGCATTGAGTTAAAGTTGTTGTCGAGTAGAACAAGGTGGGAAACGTTTCTAGCAGCATCACTACCTGATGCAACTGAAATTGCGCAGCTTGCTTCTTTTAGTGCTAAAATATCGTTTACGCCATCACCAGTCATTGCAGTAACGTGTCCAGCATCTTTTAGCGCCTTAACCAAAATGGCTTTTTGTTCAGGGGATACCCTGCCAAACACTGTATATTCGTTTGCAACGGCAAAAACTTGTTCATCGGTTAGACCTTCAAGGCTTATATATTTGTCAGCATTTTCAATGCCTACGCGCTTAGAAACTTCAGAAACGGTTAATGGATTGTCTCCTGAAATAACTTTAATTTGAACGTCGTTATCCTTAAACCACTTCACAGTAGTTATTGCATCTTCACGAATATTGTCAGATATAACTATAAGTGAAATTGCATCAAAATCATCAGGGATAAAGTCTTCTTTTAGTGATTGGTTTGAATGTGCTAAAACAAGAATTCTTAAACCTTTTTGTGCATAACTATCAATTTCATCCTTAATAACATTAAATTTTTCTTTAGACAAAACAAATTCAGGTGCGCCAAACGCGTAAGTCCCTAAATTTTCAAATGTAACTGCTGAAAGTTTTTTTGCTGAATTAAAATGTAAAACTTCGTTTGCTTGATAATGCGCTTCTTCGCCAAACTTATTAACTAAAGCTATTGCCGTTTGGTTGTTGTCTTTTAATGCGAAAAGCATTGAGCTCATTATTTTATTTTTATCAGTTTGGTCATTGTTTAATGAAATAATATCAGAAACGGTCATGTTGCCATCGGTAATAGTGCCTGTTTTATCAAAGCAAATTGTATCAACTCTTGCAAGCATTTCTAGTGAGTATAAGTCTTGAACGAGTGTGTTGTGTTTTGCAAGTTTGATAATGCCTACTGCTAATGCAACACTGGTAAGCAAGAACATTCCTGCAGGTATCATACCGATAACTATTGTAGAAGTACCTAAAACTGCTTCGTCAATATTAGTTTTAAATATTAACATTGAGCGTAGGATAGAGGCAATTGCAATTGGAACAATGATAAAACTTATAACCTTAATTATTAGTTTTAATGAATTCATTATTTCAGATTGAGGTTTTTTGTATGCCTTTGCCTTTTCTGAAAGTTGTTCAACGTAATTTTCTTTACCAACTTTTATTGCTTGAACGGTACAAATGCCACTTGTAATAAAACTGCCGGCAAGCAATGTGTCGCCAACTTTTTTCTTAACAGCAACAGATTCGCCAGTTAATAAAGACTCGTTTACTTCAATATCGCCTTGTAAAATTTGGCAGTCGGTAGGAATTTGATTGCCTATGCCTAAAATTATTACGTCATCTAAAACAATGTTTTCTGAAAATATTTCTTTTTCTTCGCCATTTCTAATAACTTTTATAGTTTTGTTTGCGACAAGAGAGAGTTTATCGATGCATTTTTTTGCCCTAATTTCTTGTATAATACCTATTGAAATGTTGGCAATATAAAAAAATACAAAGAAAAAGTTTGATAAACTTGCTTTTGTTAACAATAATGCAATAAAAACAGTTAAGCCAAGCAGGTTAAAGAATGTACAAACATTGTTTGTAAAAATGTTTAGATAAGACTTTGAATACTTCTTTTTGGTAGTATTCGTAAGTCCGTCTTCAATGCGTTTTGCAACTTGAACTTCGGTTAAGCCTAATTCAATTGTTGGGGAATATCTTTCTATGCTAGTAGAAAGTTCTTTAACTTTACTCATTAGAATTTCCTTATAAATTATAAAATTACGTTAATCAATCTCTTTGGTACAATAATTAACTTTTTGATGGTTTTTCCTTCTAATTCTTTAGAAAGTTTTTCATCGCTTAGTAAAATTTCTCTAATTTGTTCTTCATTTGCGTCAGAAGGAATCATTAGTTTTGCTTTCATTTTGCTGTTAAATTGTACAGCAACTTCAACTTCATCTAAAACTAAGGCATTTTCATCACAAACAGGGTATTTTGCGTGGAAAATAGAATTCTTATTGCCTAAAATTTCCCAAATTTCTTCTGCAAAGTGTGGTGCGCAAGGTGCTAAAAGAAGAATTAAAGTCTTAAAGCAATCCTTAAATACGTTGATGTTCTTTTCTTCTAATGCATCGTATTTTGTTAAAGAATTTAACAATTCCATTAATCTTGCAACAGAAGTATTGAAAGAGAATACTTCCATATCTCTATCAACGTTTTTAATAGCATAGTTTGCTGCATATAATAATGCTTTTTCTTCTTTGCCAATGTTGTTTATTTTAGAAGAAGGTTCTTTTGCAAGTTTTTCAGCCAATCTTTCAATTCTGTCTAGGAATTTAGTGATAGCCTTAATGCCGTCATCATTCCAAGGACCACCTTCGGTGTAAGAGAAGCCGAACATTAAATATAAACGAAGCACGTCTGAACCATATTCTTGAACGTATGGGTCTGGTGCAATGATATTGCCTTTAGATTTGCTCATTCTTTGTCCATCAGGCCCTAAAATAATACCTTGGTGAACTAATGACTTAAATGGTTCATCAAATGTTAAGTAGCCCATATCGCGTAATGCTTTAGTGATAAATCTTGCATATAATAAGTGCATGCAAGCGTGTTCAGGGCCACCAACGTATTTGTCAACTGGTAGCATCTTGTTAATGATTTCAGGATTGAATGCTTCTTTAGAGTTTTGGGCATCTGGATATCTTAAGTAGTACCAGCTTGAGCATACGAATGTATCCAATGTGTCAGGATCGCGTTTAGCAGGTTGACCACAAATAGGGCATACTGTATTGATGAAACCTTCGTGTTTAGCTAGTGGAGACTCTCCATCAGGCTTAAATTCTACGTCGTAAGGTAATTTTACAGGTAATTGATCAACAGGAACTGGTACTGCGCCACAATGTTCACAGTGGATAATTGGGATAGGAGCGCCCCAATAACGTTGACGAGAAACTAACCAGTCACGTAATCTGTAATTTGTTTTATGTTCAGCCTTGCCAACCTTAACAAGCTTATTAATGATAGCTTTTCTTGCGTCTTCGCTTGGCATTCCATCAAATTCTGGGCTGTTGATAACAATACCATCTTCAACAAATGGTAATTGATCATCGCAGTTAACGCCTTTAATAACCCTATTAATAGGTAGACCGTATTTTGTGGCAAAAGCAAAGTCTCTTTCATCGTGTGAAGGAACGCCCATTACAGCGCCTGTACCATAAGAATATAGTACGTAGTCAGCAACGTAAATAGGAACTTTTTTGCCGTTAATAGGGTTAATTGCATCGTGGCCGATATATACGCCAGTTTTTTCGCGTGCGCTAGATAATCTATCGATTTCAGTACATTTAGATGTTTCAAAAATGTACTCATCAACAGCTTTCTTTTGTGCTTTTGAAGTTAATTTTTCAACTAAAGGGTGTTCAGGTGCTAAAACTACGTATGAAACACCGAATAAAGTGTCGGCACGGGTTGTGAAAACCTTAAATGTATCGCCACTTTCAGCAGTAAATTCAATTTCGCCACCTGTTGATTTGCCTATCCAGTTCTTTTGCATAAGCTTGGTTTTTTCAGGCCAATCTAGACCATTTAGGCTTTGTAAAAGTTCTTCAGCGTATTCTGTAATCTTGAAGAACCATTGTGTTAAATTCTTTTTAACTACAAGGGAATTACATCTTTCACATTCGCCGTTTACAACTTGTTCGTTAGCAAGAACTGTTTGGCAACTAGGGCACCAGTTAACTGGGGCTTCCTTTCTGTAAGCAAGTCCTTTTTCGTACAATTTTAAGAACAACCATTGTGTCCATTTGTAGTAATCTTCGTTACAAGTTTTAATTTCAGCGCTCCAGTCAAACATTGCACCCATTTCACTTAAAGTTTGTTCCATGTTTTCAATGTTTTGCATTGTAGAGTCTTGTGGGTGAATACCTGTCTTAATAGCATAGTTTTCTGCAGGTAAACCAAAAGCATCGAAGCCCATAGGTTGGAAAACTTCAAATCCTTTCATTTTTTTATAACGAGCAAAACTATCTGTTGGGCCGTAGTTATACCAGTGACCTAGGTGAAGTTTTGCTGCAGATGGGTAAGAGAACATTTCTAAGCAGTAATACTTTTTATCAGTATTTTTTGGGTTAAAGTTTGCTAACTTATCTTTTTCCCAAACTGCTTGCCATTTTTTCTCAATCTTTTTGATATCCATAGTGTTATCTCCGTTGTTGCATTTAATATAAAACAAAGTTATTATATACTATAATAACTAATTAGTCAATAAATTAACACTTACAAAAGGTAAATGATTGCTTGTAAACGATAATAAATTGCTTATTTTTCTTTTTATAGCAGAGTATAGATTTAATCTTTTTTGTTTTAAGTTGTGTTTAATTTGTTTTTAATGATTTTTTTAGTTACCTAAAAGTTGTTGGTTATATTTACTTGTAATTACTAATGATTTTAAGTGTCTTTATGTGTGGCATAATGAATATTTTTTTAACATTTGCTTTATTTATTGTGCTTTTGATTGCTTTTGTGCTTAAATGTGCATCTGTTTTTATTGATTTTTAGTTAATAAAAGGTATAATTTTTAGGTGTAATTAGTTGACTTTACTTTATTAAAGTAATATAATAAATAAAGATTTTGCAAAAGGAAAAATAATTATGACAAATTTTTACCGCAACTACCAATACTTTTATTACTTTTTTAAGTAGTTTTTTGTTTGTGTGCGGTTTAATTTTGTTATTTTGTAATTAAAATTTTATGCCGCCACGTTTCGTGTGGCGGTTTTTTTATTTGGAGGAAAAAATGGCGATTGCATACGTGATACTTGTTTTATATGTGCTTTCTATGGTCGCGATAACTTTATACACAAAAAATCGTTCAAAATCGGTTGATGATTTTTTAATGGCGGGAAAAAAGGGGCTTAACGGTTGGATGAGTGCCTTTGCTTATGGTACTACGTATTTTTCTGCCGTTATTTTTATTGGTTATGCTGGTAAATTTGGTCAAGCTTATCAATTAGCAGCATCGTGGATTGGTATTTTTAACGCAATTATAGGTTCTTTTTTGGCTTGGATGGTTTTGGCAAAGAGAACAAAGGTGATGACGCATAGATTAAATACCAAAACAATGCCTGAATTTTTTGAAAAAAGATACGGAAGCGATAAACTTAAAGTATTTTCTGCAATTTTAATTTTCGTGTTTTTAATTCCTTATTCAGTTTCAGTATATAATGGCTTAAGCAACTTGTTTGAAATGGTGTTTGGTATACCTGGTTGGGTAATTATGATAGCACTTGCAGGAATTACAGCATTGTATTTATATTTTGGCGGATATTTTGCTACAGCTTTATCTGATTTTATTCAAGGTATTATAATGCTTATCGGCGTAGTTTTAATGGTGATTTTCTTCTTAAAGAGCCCTTATGTTGAATGGGATATTTCTTCATTAAAATGGTTTACCTTTGATAGTGAAAAGACGGGATTATTTGGTGATACAGTTTCTCTTGTTTCATTAATTTTATTAACGTCTTTCGGTGTTTGGGCACTGCCACAAACAATACATAAATACCATACGGTTAGAGATGATAAGGCAATTAATCAAGGTATGATTGTAAGTACTATTTTTGCATTTATTATTGGCTTTGGCGCTTATTTTGTGGGTGGCTTAAGCAAACTTGATGGTTTTTCACAAGAATTAAGTGGGGTAAAGGCTGATGATATTATCCCTACAATGTTAAACCTATTAAAAGAACCTTGGCTACTTGGTATTATCGCAGTTTTAATTTTATCAGCAAGTATGTCAACGTTATCTTCTGTATCACTTTCAAGTGCATCAGTTGTGGCAATTGATTTATATAAAGGCAAAATCAATAAAAAAGCATATGACAATACTGTTAACAAGGTTATGCGTATTTTATGCTTAACGTTTGTTGCAATTTCAGTAATTTTGGCAATATTAAACGATATTTTTAACATTTCAGCGATAGCTTACTTAATGGGCTTAAGCTGGGGTACTTTAGCAGGTTGTTTTATTGGTCCTTACGTTTTAGGTTTGGTTTGGAAAAAAACAACGTTAAAAGCCGTTTGGGTTTCAATGATAACTTCACTAGTCGCAACCCTAGTTCTTATCGTTGTGTTTGGATATATTAAAGGTGGTGCTAACTGTTCATTTGGTGTTGCAATTCAAGGCGGTATAAATAGTTCGCCATTAATTGGTGTTATTTGTATGGCGCTTTCAATGATTTTAACATTTGTTGTTAGCCTATTTACTAAAGCACCTGATAAAAAAATTATTGATAAAGCGTTTGAAGATAAATGCGATGAAAGCATTGCTTAATTATAAGGAGAAAATATGATTTGGTCTAAAGAAGAGACACTTTCAAGAGCGGAGATTGAGAAAATTCAGCTTGAAAGATTACAAGAAACTGTAAATAGGGTATACGAAAAAGTACCTGCTTACAGAGCAAAAATGGATGAAATAGGTGTAAAACCTTGCGATATTAAGTCGCTTAAAGACCTTGCTAAACTTCCATTTGTTACAAAGCAAGATATGCGTGATAATTATCCGTTTGGACTTTTTGCAGTACCAAAAAATCAATTAGTTAGAATTCATGCATCAAGTGGTACAACAGGTAAGCCAACAGTTGTTGGTTATACTGAAAACGACTTAAAGGTTTGGACCGAATGCGTTTCAAGAATTGCTTGCATGGGAGGTGCAATGCCTGATGACGTTGCACAAATTTGCTTTGGTTACGGTATGTTTACAGGTGCACTTGGACTACACTATGGTTTAGAAAATATTGGTGCAACAATCGTTCCTTCATCAACGGGTAATTCAGAAAAACAAATTATGTATATGAAAGATTTTGGAACAACACTTCTTGTTGCAACACCATCATACGCATTAAGACTTGCTGAAGTTGCTAGAGAAATGGGCGTTGATCCAAAAACCGACCTAAACGTTAAGATTGGTCTAGTTGGTAGTGAACTTTTAACCGATGCAATGCGTGAAGAAATGCATAAAGCTTGGGGTGATGATATGCTTGTAACATCAAACTACGGTATGAGCGAACTAATGGGTCCAGGCGTTTCAGGTGAGTGTGAATATTTAGATGGTATGCACATTAACGAAGACTTCTTTATTCCTGAAATTATTAACCCTGAAACTGGAGAAGTGCTTCCAGCTGGCGAAAAGGGTGAATTAGTTATTACTTGCATCAAAAAAGAAGGTATTCCACTGATTAGATATAGAACAAAGGATATTACAAGACTAATTTACGAACCTTGTAAATGTGGCAGAACGTTCTGCAGAATGGAAAATCTTTCTGGTAGAAGTGATGATATGCTTAAGATTCGTGGTGTTAACGTATTCCCAAGCCAAATTGAAGAAGTAATTTTAAGCTTTAACGAACTTGGTCCACACTATGAAATCATCGTTACAAGAGATGGATACGTTGATAAGCTAGAAATCAGAGTAGAACTTACACATTCTACCGACTCATTTGGAGTTTTAGAAAAACTTTCAAATTCAGTTAGAGCAAAGCTAAAGACAATGCTTGGACTTGATGCAAAAGTTAAGCTTGAATCACCAAACACACTTCAAAGATTTGAAGGTAAAGCAAAAAGAATTAAAGACATGAGAGGAAAATAATATGGACGAAAAGATTATAATGCTTGGTAACGAAGCTATTGCTCGTGGCGCATATGAAGCTGGCGTAAAAGTTTCAAGCGCTTACCCAGGAACACCAAGTACTGAAATTAACGAAAATCTTGCTAAATATCAAGAAGTTTATACCGAATGGGCACCAAACGAAAAGGTTGCTTTAGAAGTTGCTTTTGGTGCATCTTTTTCAGGGGCAAGAAGCCTTGCTTGTATGAAACACGTTGGTCTAAACGTTGCAAGCGATCCATTATTTACTTTTTCTTACACAGGCGTAAATGGTGGTGCAGTAGTAGTTGTTGCTGATGACCCAGGTCTTGCAAGTTCACAAAACGAACAAGATACAAGAATGATTGCTCGTTCAGCGCATATCCCTGTATTAGAACCTGCTGACAGTATGGAAGCAAAAGAATTTTTAAAGTTCGGTTACGAATTAAGTGAAAAATACGATACACCTGTAATTTTAAGAACAACAACAAAGCTTTCACACTCACAAAGCATCGTTGAACTTTATGATAGAAATGAAGTTGCTGATAAAGATTATCAAAGAGACGTAAGAAAGTACGTTATGATGCCTGCTTCTGCTATCGGTAGACATTTAGTTGTTGAAGCTCGTGATAATAAAATTGCTGAAGACGGTGCAAATTTCCCAGTAAATAAAATGGAAATTAACGATAAGAAAATCGGCTTTATTACTTGTGGTGTGCCATATCAATACGTTAAAGAAGTTTGCCCTAACGCAAGTGTGTTAAAGCTAGGTTTAGTTAACCCACTACCTAAAAAACTAATTGAAGATTTCATTGCTCAAGTTGATACAGTTTACGTTTTTGAAGAACTTGAACCTGTTATTGAAGAACAAGTTAGAGCATGGGGACATGACGTTAAGGGTAAGGAACTATTTACAAGACAAGGCGAATATAGTGCTAGTCTGCTAAAAAAAGTTATTTTTGGTCAAAATGACGTTGTTTTTGCTAAAAAAGAAACGCCAAATCGCCCACCAATCTTATGCCCAGGCTGTCCACATAGAAGCGTTTTCTCTGTGTTAAACAAACTAAAAATACACGCAGCCGGCGATATTGGTTGCTATACTTTAGGTGCAGTTGCGCCATTAGGTGTAATTGATAGTACACTTTGTATGGGTGCAAGTATTTCAACACTTCATGGTATTGAAAAGGCTAGGGGTAAAGACTTTATTAAAAATTGGGTTGCTGTTATTGGCGATTCAACTTTCTTACATACAGGTATTAACTCACTTATTAACCTGGTTTATAATAAGGCTACTGGTACTGTTTTGATTTTAGACAACCGTACTACTGGTATGACAGGTCACCAAGAACATGCAGCAACAGGTAAGACGTTAAAAGGTGAAGATACTAATGCTATTGACCTTGAAGTTTTATGTAAGGCTGTAGGCGTTAAAAACGTAATCACTATTGATGCGTTTGACATTGTAAATTTGGAAAAGACAATTAAACAATCAGTAAGCGGCGATACATTAACTGTAATTATTGCAAAAGCACCATGCGCACTTCTTAAAGGTCAAAAATTCCCTTACGTTTGTGAATGCGATACTGTAAATTGCAAAAAATGTGGTATGTGTCTAAAAATCGGTTGTCCAGCTATAACAAAACAAGTAGATGGTACAATTAAAATTGACAAAACAATGTGTAACGGCTGTGGTTTATGTAAAAGTTACTGCAAATTTAATGCTATTAACAAGGTGGAAAGATAATTATGAAAGAATTAAACATAATGGTTGTTGGTGTGGGCGGACAAGGTACACTATTAACAAGTAGAATTATTGGTAAAACAGCATTAAAAGCGGGTTATGACGTTAAACTTTCAGAAGTTCACGGCATGGCGCAACGTGGTGGCAGTGTTGTTACTTTCGTTAGATTTGGTCAAAAAGTAAACGAACCTGTTGTTGAAGAAGGTTCAGCAGATATCATTATTGCTTTTGAAAGACTAGAAGCATTGCGTTACGCACATTTCTTAAAAAAAGATGGTGTAATGGTAGTTAACGATTGCAGAATTGACCCTATGACTGTTGTTATTGGCGCTGCAGAATATCCTGAAAATATTTTAGAAACACTTAAAGCAGAACACACTGTTTACACAATTGACGGTGGTGCTATTGCAAAAGAATTAGGCAATTCAAAGGTGCTTAACTCTGTTGTTTTAGGCCTATCAGCTAAACATATCGGTTTTACTAAAGAACAATGGTTAGATGTTGTGAAAACGACTGTTCCAGCAAAGACTGTTGAAATTAACGAAAAAGCATTCATGCTCGGTTATAATGCTTAATTTTAGGAGATAACTTATGATTTGGAATGAGGCAAAAGAATGTATGAGCCGTGATGAGCTTTCAGCTCTTCAAAGTGCAAGACTTGTAAAACTTGTTGATTACGTATATCATAACGTAGAATTTTATCGCAAAAAGATGCAAAATATCGGTCTTTTACCAGGCGATATTAAGAGTATTGAAGATATCGTTAAGTTGCCTTTTACAACAAAAGACGATTTGAGAGATAACTATCCATTTGGTTTGTTTGCAGTACCTTCATCACAAATTGTTAGAGTACATGCATCAAGTGGTACAACGGGTAAAGCAACTGTTGTTGGTTACACAAGGCGTGATATCGATGTTTGGGCCGAATGTGTTGCAAGATGCTTAGCAATGGCTGGCGTTACAAGAAATGATATTTTACAAATTGCTTATGGTTACGGATTATTTACCGGTGGTTTGGGTGCGCACTATGGTGCTGAAAAACTCGGTGCAATGGTTGTTCCCATGAGTACTGGTAATAGTAAGAAGTTAACAACAATGATGGTTGACTTTGGTGCAACTGCAATTGCTTGTACACCTTCATACTTATTACACCTTGCTGAAGTTTTAGAACAAGAAAATTTACTTGACAAAATCAAGCTTAAAAGAGCTATTTGCGGTGCTGAACCTTGGACTGAAAAGATGCATAAGGAAATCGAAGAAAGATTAAACATTAAGGCATTTGATATTTATGGTTTAAGTGAAATTATGGGCCCAGGTGTTGCTTGTGACTGTGAGTTCCACAAGGGCTTACACGTTTGTGAAGACCATTTCTATCCAGAAATTTTAAATTCTGCAACAATGCAACATCAAAAACCTGGCGAAACGGGTGAACTAGTATTCACAACGTTCACAAAAGAAGCTCTGCCACTAATTAGATATAGAACAAAAGACTTGACAAGCATTGATTATTCAACATGCGAATGTGGTAGAACAAGCGCAAGAATTAGCAGGTTTAAAGGTAGAGTTGACGATATGTTAATTATCCGTGGTGTTAACGTATTCCCAAGCCAAGTTGAAGCTGCGCTTATTGAAGTTGAAGAAGTTTCTCCACACTACATGATTATAGTTGATAGAGTAAATAATCTTGATACGTTAGAAATTCAAGTAGAAGTGAACCCACAATACTATACTGATCAAATTAGGGTTTTAGAGGCACTTAACAAGAAGATTTCACACGTATTAAGCCAAGCTTTAGGCTTAAATCCAAAGGTAAAACTTGTTGAACCACAAACGTTAACAAGAAGTGAAGGTAAAGCCGTTCACGTTGTTGATAAAAGAAAATTATATTAATTGGGGGATTTATTATGGTAGCAAAACAATTATCAGTTTTTATTGAAAATAGACAAGGTAGACTTGGCGAAGTATTAAAGGTGTTGAAAGAAAATAACGTTAACATTTTATCTTTAAGCCTTGCAGATACCACTGAATATGGTCTTTTAAGATTAATCGTTAACAACCCTGAATTGGGCAAAGAAAAACTAGCAGAAGATGGTTTTTCTACAATTTTAACAGACGTTATAATCTTAAAGATTACTCACCAAGCTGGTAGTTTACAAACTCTTCTTAAGATTTTATCTGATAATGACGTTAATGTTGAATATATGTATGGTTTATCTATTGATGGCGAAGAAGCGTCAGTTGTATTAAAGACATCTAACGTTCAACTTGCTGAAGAGGTGTTTGCAAAAGCTGGTGTAAAAACACTTTCATCTGAAGATATTAAAAACTTATAAGGTATATAATGATTATTGACTTTCACACACATATTTTTCCCGATAAAATTGCGCAGTCAACAATAGGTGCGCTTTCAGGCAATTCGGGCAATAAGGCGCATACTGACGGCACTATGAAAGGCATGATTGATGCATTAAATCGTGCTAAAGCTGATATTGCTGTAACTTTGCCTGTTTTAACTAAAGCAACACAGTTTGATAGCGTTACAAGGTTTGCCATTTCGGTTAATGAAATATATAAGGATAGTACGGCACCAAAACTTATTTCTTTTGGTGGAATGCACCCTGATTGTGAAAATATTGATGAAAAAATGGCGTACCTAAAGAGTCAGGGAATAAAAGGTATTAAAATTCACCCTGACTATCAAGCAACCTACTTTGATGACCAAAAATACATTGATATTATAAACTGCGCTAAAAAGTACGACTTAATTGTTGTTACCCACGCAGGTGTTGATGATGGCTATGCTGGTCATCCTGTTAGATGCACTATTGATAGGGCTCTAAAGGTTATTGAACAAGTTAACTATGATAAACTTGTTTTAGCGCATTTTGGGGGGCATAAACTTTGGGAAGATGTGTTAGAAAAGATTGCAGGTAAAAACGTTTATATTGATACGGCTTTTACTTTGCATGAAATAAATAAAGATACTTTCTTAAAGATTGTAGAAAAGCACGGTGCAGATAAGATTTTGTTTGCAACCGATTGTCCATGGCGTGATATAAAAGATGATTATGAAATATTATGTTCGTATAATCTTGATGAAAAAACCATGGCAAAAATAACACATGAAAACGCATTGAAATTGTTAGGAATATAGGTAAATTATGCAATATAATGAAAAATCGTTTGCATTAGGTAGCAAACGCTCTATAATTAGAGAAATTTTTGAATATAGTAAGCAAAGGGCAAGTGAAATTGGCGCAGACAAGGTTTATGACTTTAGCCTTGGTAACCCAAGTGTTGAACCACCGGTTGACGTTATTAATGCCATTAAAGACTTGATTAGCACTGATAATCAAACGCTTTTACACGGTTATACATCAGCGCAGGGCGACTTAAACGTTAGAACTACAGTTGCTAATAGTATAAATAAAAGATTTAACCTTAATTTGACACCAAACAATATATATATGACTTGTGGTGCTGCTGCATCACTTTCAATTTGCTTAAAAGCAACCTTAAATCAAGGTGATGAATGTATTGTTTTTGCACCTTTCTTTACCGAATATAGAGTTTTTGTTGAAAATGCAGGTGGTACACTTGTTATTTCTAATCCTGATAAAGATTTACAAATTGATTTAATTGATTTTGAAAGTAGAATTACTGAAAAAACTAAAGCAATTATTCTAAATTCACCAAATAACCCAAGTGGTGTTGTTTATACCGAACAAGTTATCAAGAGTGTTTGTGGAATTTTAGATAAAAAACAAAAAGAATATGGCAAAGTTATCTATTTAATTTGTGATGAACCATATAGAGAACTTGTTTATGGTGATGTTTTTGTTCCATATCTAATGAATTATTATGAGAATACTTTGGTTTGTTATTCATATTCAAAATCATTATCTTTACCAGGCGAAAGAATTGGCTATATTGCAGTAAATCCACAAATGCAAGATAGTGCTAACGTATATTTGGCAGTTTGTGGTGCAGGCAGAAGCCTTGGCTATGTTTGTGCACCAAGCATGTTCCAACAAGTTGTTGCTAAATGTATTGATGCAAAGGTTAATATCGATGCGTATAAGAAAAATAGGGACTTATTATATAATAGTTTAATGGAATATGGCTATGATTGTGTAAAGCCTGATGGTGCATTCTATTTGTTTGTAAAGTCACCTGATGGAGATGCGTTCTCTATGTATGAAAAGGCAAAGAGTAAGGAAATTTTACTTGTTCCTTGTGATGATTTTGGCGTAAAAGGTTACGTTAGAATTGCATATTGTGTTGATTATAATAGAATTAAAAATTCATTGCCTAGTTTTAAGAAATTAGCTAAAGAATATAAGTTGATTTAATTCAAACAAATATCATAATAAAAGAAAAAATACAATAAAAACAAAAGAAAAAAGCCCACAAAAGTGGGCTTTTTTTAATGCAAAATTATTTTGCTGTTAATTCGTATAGGTGAACTTTATAGCTTTCCATTGATTGAGCAATGATTTTAAGTGCTTCATCTCTATCAGAAGCAACGTCAACAGAAGTGTGTTTATTTTCTAATTGTTTATAAACAGAGAAGAAATGACGCATTTCATCAAAGATGTGTTGTGGAAGGTCGTTAATGCTCTTATATGTATTGTAGTTAGGGTCAGTGTCAGGGATAGCGATAATTTTTTCATCAACTGCACCATTATCGTTCATAATAATAACACCGATTGGGTAACATTTAACTAAACTCATAGGTATTAAACTTTCAGAGCATAAAATTAAAACGTCAAGTGGGTCGTTATCAGCTGCTAATGTGTGTGGAATGAATCCGTAGTTTGCAGGGTAGTGTGTTGATGTGTATAAAATTCTATCAAGACGAAGAAGACCGGTCTTCTTATCCATTTCGTATTTTTGTTTAGAACCTTTGCTAATTTCTACTACAGCAATAAATTCTTCAGGCTTAATTCTGTTGCTTTCAATATCATGCCAAATATTCATAAACTTCTCCTAAATATTTATATAACGTTATTTTAACACTTTTAATAATGTTTTTGCAAGTTTTTTACATTGTTTTTATAATTAAAAAAAGAATTTAATTAAAAAAGCGTTAAAAATTTGCCAATTATCATAATTTTTGGTATAATAGTCTGCATGGTAAGGGTATATTTTTCAGATATTACAAATTGTGAATACGACCAAAGAGAAGTCGATAATTTTCACATGTTAAGAAGGGATTACGTTAACAGTATTAACGATCCGGAAAGAAAGCGTCAAAGTGCACTGTGCTGGATGCTATTACAAAAGGCAATGGCAGATGCAAACGTTTCTGGTAATTTTTCCGTTGACGTAAAGGGTAAATGGCGCATTATTGAGGGTGGCGCCAAATTTTCTATCTCTCACTCGGGCAATATGATTGCCGTTGCAATCGGCGATGCCGAGTTTGTGGGGGTAGACGTAGAAAAGATTTCAGACAAAGTGTTGATTTTACAAAAGAAACTTGGTGAAATAAAACCTGTAAACATGTCTAATACCGAACACATTACTAGAGAATGGACTAAAAAGGAAAGTTCATTTAAAGCTGGTAAAAAGTGCGAGTATTATAGTAGAAAGGTTTATGATAAAATTGGTGAAGAATATTTCTTAACACTATGTACCAACGATAAGTTTGAAAAGTTTGAATACGTAGATTTTAAAACAATATATAAATACAAATAATATAGGTGATTTTATGAGCGAATGTACACACGATTGTTCTTCTTGCAAGCAAAATTGTGCTGAAAGAAAGGACTTTAAGGAAAAGCAAAACGAATTAAGCAACATTAAACACGTTATTGGTATTGTAAGTGGTAAAGGTGGCGTAGGTAAATCTTTCGTTACTTCAACACTTGCTACATTGACTAAAAGAAAAGGTTTTAAAACAGCTATTTTAGATGCTGATATTACAGGTCCATCAATTCCAAAAATGTTTGGCGTAAATAAAAGGGTGGAAGCAATGGATGAAAAATTCTTGCTACCAGCAATATCTGAAACGGGTATTGAAATGATGTCAATTAACCTTTTATTAGAAAACGATACAGATCCTGTTGTTTGGCGTGGACCGGTCATTGGTGGCGCGGTTAAGCAATTCTGGACAGACGTTGTTTGGAACGACGTAGATTTTATGTTTGTGGATATGCCTCCGGGAACGGGCGACGTGCCACTAACGGTTTTCCAATCACTTCCTGTTGATGGAATTATTGTAGTTACTTCTCCACAAGAACTAGTTTCTATGATAGTTGGCAAGGCAGTTAAAATGGCTAATATGATGAATATTCCAGTATTAGGTCTTGTTGAAAATTTATCTTATCTAGAATGTCCTGATTGTGGTAAAAAAATTAACGTGTTTGGTCAAAGTAAAATTGAGCAAACTGCAAAGCAATATGGAATTTCTACTATTGCAAAACTTCCTATTAACCCTGAATTTGCATCACTTGCTGATAAGGGTGAAATTGAAAACTTTAATGGCGATTACTTAGATAGTGTTGTTGAAGTTATAACAAAATTAAACAAATAAGAGAGAAATTTATGACAGAAAATAAACAAATGAGCAAAGATTTCCCTGGCTTAAACGAAAATAAAAAGTCAGGTTTTAGCAGTAAAATTGGTTTTATTTTGGCCGCATCAGGTTCAGCTGTTGGGCTTGGTAACTTATGGCGTTTTCCATACCTAACTGCACAATATGGTGGTGGTGCATTTATTTTATGCTATGCGTTACTTGCTGTATTTTTTGGTATTGTACTATTAATGCTTGAAATTGGTATTGGTAGAAAAACAGGTAAGAGCGTTATTGGTGCTTTCCCAACATTAAATCAAAAGTTTAAGTGGGTTGGTTACCTTTCTATAATAGCTCCACTTATTATCGTACCATATTACTGCGTAATCGGTGGTTGGGTTGTTAAGTATGCTTGGTCTTTCTTGATCGGTGCAGAAGGTGTTGTTGGTAGTGCTGTAAATTCAGGCGAGTTTTTTGGCTCTTTCGTGTCAAATCCATTTGAGCCATTAATTTTCTTCTTTATCTTTGCTGCAGTAACGGTTGTTATCGTTGCTTTTGGTGTTCAAAAAGGTATTGAAAACATGAGCAAAGTCTTAATGCCTGCGCTTGCTTTAATTGCAGTGTTCTTAATGATTTACGTTCTATGTCAAGAAAATGCTGTTAAAGGTTTAGAATACGTTTTAGTGCCTAATTTTAAGGATTTAACATTTAAGACACTTTTGGGTGCTTTGGGTCAATTATTCTATTCATTATCGATCGGTATGTGTATCATGATCACATATGGTTCATACATGAAAAAAGATGCAAACGTTAGGTCGGCTTCAATTCAAATCGCAGGCTTTGATAGCGCATTTGCTTTAATTGCATCACTTATCATTATTCCTGCAGTTTTCGCCTTTGGTGGTGGGGAAGAAGGCTTAAAGAATTCTGGTCCATCATTAATGTTTGTTCAATTAACAAACGTGTTTAACGCGCTCCCAGGTGGTAAAATAATTGGTACATTGTTCTTTGTTTTAGTTTTCTTTGCGGCTGTAACAAGTTCAGTTTCTTTAGTTGAAACAATTGTTGCTGCACTTTGTGAAAATGGTAAAATAAAGAGAGTTACTGCATGTATTATCGTGTTCTCAATCATTTTAGTTTTAGGTACACTTTCATCATTAAGTAATGGTGTTCTTGCAGATTTCAAAATTGGTGGTTTAGCAATTTTAGATGCTTTTGATTTCTTGGCAAACAACATTATGATACCGGTTGTTGCAATTGTTACATGTGTATTTGCAGGTTGGTTTATTGATAAAACTATTATTCCAAAAGAAATTTGTATCGATAAAACACCATGGTTTAATAAGTATTTTAACGTTATAATTAAATACGTAGCTCCAATCTGTATCTTAATCATTTTGGTTACCGGTTTATTTATTAAATTATAGTAGGTTTTTGTATGAAGAAGAAAATTAATAACTTATTCGCTGTATGTTTATCAATAATCTTGGTTATGCTAAGTGGCTGTAACTGGTTCGGAACTGATACTAATTTTGCAATAAAAGATACTCTTAAAGATGGAAACGGTAAAAAGGCTACGGTCATTTTGTTAGGTGGTCAGTCTAATGCTTCTGGTTGTAGTTTAGATGAATATTTAAAACTCAACGTATCGGAAGAACAGTATAACGAGTATCAAAATGGCTACGATAACGTATATATTAATTACTTTGTTTCTGGTAATAATCAATCTGATGAATTTGTAAAATGCGCTGCAAAACAAGGTGAAAACGGCACTGCGTTCGGTCCAGAACTTGGAATGGCGCAAAAGTTAAATGAATTATATCCAGATCAAATGTTTTTTATTATTAAATATGCATGGGCCGCTACTAATTTGTATCAACAATGGCTTTCACCATCAAGTCCAGGCAAGACGGGTGATTTATACAAATCTTTTGTTCAATACATAAAAGCAAGTATGAGCTATTTGCTTTCTAAAAATTATGACGTTATGATAGAGGGATTTTGTTGGATGCAGGGCGAATCTGATTGCTTTGATGAGCAAGCATCACTTAATTATGCAAATAATTTAACAAACCTACTTAAAGACGTTAGAAAAACCTTTTCTAAACATGCTACACAAGAAGGTATTGCTTTTATTGATGCATACATTGCAGAGTTGCCTATTTTTTGGGTTTATTATGAAAATGTTAATAGATGCAAAAAGCAAGTAGCTGATTCTTCACCATTAAACGTTGTTATTGACACTAATGCCGAAGGGTTAACAACCTTAAATGAGCCGTTTGACAAACCGGATATTCCACATTATGATTCAATGAGTCAAATAAAGTTAGGTCATTTATTTGCACAAAATCTTGTACAATTTTTATAACATAAACAAGTAATAAGACTAGATAATATCTAGTCTTTTTTAATTTATAAAAGGGAAGATGTAAACAAAATTTTACCACAGAAAAACAATTGATAAAAATAAATAATAACAAATCAAAAAGGTATACCGTTTGGTATACCTAATTTTGCTGGTGGGAAGGGGTGGATTCGCTTCTTTCGAGCCTCCCGATAAACCGTCCACTGGACGCTTTAGCCCTTTCGGGCAAATTTGATAAATAAATTTTCTCCTAATTCGAATCCACTAAAAATAAAGTTATAACAAACAAAAAAGGTATACCGTTTGGTATACCTATTTGCTGGTGGGAAGGGGTGGATTCGAACCACCGAAGTCGCTGACGACAGATTTACAGTCTGTTCCCTTTGGCCACTCGGGAACCTTCCCAACATTAAATTGTAATGGAGCTGGTGACTGGAATCGAACCCGCAACCTGCTGATTACAAATCAGCTGCTCTGCCAGTTGAGCTACACCAGCGTATTTACTTTAGTTTAACTTGGTGCCTCGGGGCGGAATCGAACCACCGACACAGGGATTTTCAGTCCCTTGCTCTACCTACTGAGCTACCGAGGCATTACAAGTTGTTTTTGTGAAAATGCTTGCGACTGCAAGCATTTTCATTTGGCGACCCGGAAGGGGCTCGAACCCTCGACCTCCAGCGTGACAGGCTGGCGTACTAACCATCTGTACTACCGGGCCAAATTAATTAAATTGGTGGGCCTTCACGGACTCGAACCGCGGACCAATCGGTTATGAGCCGACCGCTCTAACCTACTGAGCTAAAGGCCCCTAAACGTCATAATGAATAATCAAATAAAATTTGATATTGGTCGGGGTGAAGAGACTCGAACTCCCGACCCCATGGTCCCAAACCACGTGCGCTACCAACTGCGCTACACCCCGCTCATTCACGACGCCTTAATATATTATAATAAATTGAAAAAAATGTCAACAATTTTTCACTGGTTTTTTCAAATTTTTTTAATATTTTTTATATTTATTTTATTTTTATTATTTGTCAAAAAAATACAGTATTTTACTTTTATTTTTATATTTTTTAAATGCTAAAATGTTAATATTTTTTTATCAATAGGAGTTATTATGGATATCAAATTTAAAAAATCAACAAAAGGTCTAACATTATATATTTATGGCGAGTTAGATGAGTGTAGTGCTTCAAACGCTAAAAACATATTAGATAATTTACTTTTAGAAAATCTTAATACTTCAAAAGTTGTTTTTGACTTATCAGGTTTATCTTTTATGGATAGCACAGGTGTGGGGTTGCTAATAGGTAGGTATAAAAAATTAAAACAGTTTAACATTCCTACATACATTACTGGCGCAAGTGTAAATGCAGAACGCGTAATAGAACTTGCAGGATTATACAGCATTATGCCAAAGCAATAAGGAGCTAAATTATGAATAATACAAATAAAATAAAGTTAATCTTTTCTGCCTTATCTAAAAACGAAGCGTTTGCGCGTAACGTTATTTCTTGTTTTGCATTACCACTAAATCCAAGCGTTGCTGAACTTTCTGATATTAAAACTGCAGTTAGTGAAGCTGTAACAAATTCTATCGTGCACGCTTATGAGAAAAATAGTGGTGAAATCATTTTAGAAGCCGAAATAATTGATAATACCTTACATATAAACGTTTTTGATTCAGGGGTTGGTATTGATGATCTTGATCAAGCCCTACAACCTTTTTACACAACAAAACCACAAGAAGAAAGGTCTGGCATGGGATTTACCATAATGCAAAGTTTTATGGATGAAATTAAGGTTGAATCTAAAAAGGGTGAAGGGACAAAAGTTTATATGACAAAAATAATAAAGGCTAGTTAGGTTAGGAAATGTTAAATCAAGAACAAACGCTTGATTACATAAGAAGAGCAAAGAATAATGATGCATACGCAAAAGAACAGCTGTTTAATCATAATTCAGCGCTTGTAAAAAGCATAATACGTAGATTTTGTGGAAAAGGTGTTGAGTATGATGACCTTTATCAAATTGCTTGTATTGGCTTTCTAAAGGCGATAAACAACTTTGATGAAAGTTTTAACGTTAAGTTTTCAACATATACGGTACCAATGGTTATTGGGGAAATTAAGCGCTATATAAGGGACAATGGTGCAATAAAAGTTTCTAGAACGATTAAGGTTTTAGCAAATAAGATAAATAAATTTATTGATGCATATCAGTTGGAAAATAATACTTCACCAACTATTGAGTGTATTTGTAATCAGTTTAATATTGGTGAAGAAGAAGTTGTTATGGCTTTAGATAGCGCAAAAATGCCCCTTTCGATTTACGATAAATACGAAGATGAAGAAGATGGTCAAGAATTGATAGATAAAATTTCAGTTGATAATGAAGATAAGACTTTAGATAAAATTCATTTATCAACAATTATTGAAGGCTTAAGCGATAGAGAGCAAAAACTTATTGCTCTTAGATATTTTAGGGATAAAACACAAAGTGAAGTTGCTGAAAGTTTAGGTGTTTCACAAGTGCAAATATCAAGGCTAGAAAGTAAAATTATTGAAAAGATACGGCAAAAATATTAGCCGTATTTTTTTATGCATTAAATAATTTGTTTTGCTCATATTACTTTTATGAAAAAAGATAATAATTTTGTACCATTGAAAAGTTTAGACCAAAGAGAAAGGCGAGTAACTAAATTTGAAAAAATGGAGACTAAAAATGCAAAACTCTAGTAATAATAAAAATCAAAATTATATAAATTACGTTAAAGGAATTTCACCAAAAACAAACGAAAAGCGTTCGCTTTTTAATGCTTTTTGGGTGGGTGGATTGATTTGTTCAATTGGGCAAACGTTTAGACTTGTTTTAGAAAATTTTGCAGGTCTAACAGGTGATGAACTTGGTGCTTACGTGTCAATGATTATGATCTTTCTAGGCGCATTACTAACCGGACTTGGGGTTTACGATAGAATTGGCAAGTTTGCAGGTGGTGGTTCAATCGTTCCGATTACAGGGTTTGCAAACTCTGTTGTTTCGCCGGCAATGGAATTTAAAACTGAAGGTTATATTTATGGTACTGCTGCCAAAATGTTTGTAATTGCAGGACCTATTATTGTGTTTGGTGTTGCAAGTAGTGTTTTGGTAGGAATTTTATATTTTATAGGTTATAGGATTTTTTAATGTATAGAACGATATTTTTTAAAAATAAACCTACTATTATAGGTAGATCAACGGTTGCAGGGCCAAAAGAAGGCCGTGGCGCTATCGCTAAATATATTGACGTTAAACTTGAAGACGATATGTTTGGACAAGATACTTTTGAAAAGGCTGAAACAAAAATTCTTTACACGGCAATAAAAAATGCAATAGATATATCAAAATTAAACGAAGATGATATTGATACCATTATTGCAGGTGATTTGTTAAATCAAATTATTGCATCAACATTTTCAGTTAGAAATTTTAGAACAGGATATTTAGGTATTTACAATGCTTGTGCTACTTTTAGTGAGGCATTAATACTTGGCGCAACACTTATTGATGGCAACTATCTTAATAACGTAGTATGCGCTTCTAGTAGCCATTTCTCTTCGGCAGAAAGGCAATATCGCTATCCGTTAGAGTTGGGTTCTACAAGGCCACCACAATCACAATGGACGGTTACGGGGGCTGGAGCAAGTGTAATTTCAAGTAAGGGTAATGGCCCTAAAATTACTTGCGCAACTATTGGTAGAGTTGTTGATTTTGGTATTTCTGATGCTAATAATATGGGTGCTGCAATGGCGCCTGCGGCTTGTGATACGTTATTTACGCACTTTAATGAGACGGGTTTTTGTCCAAGTGATTACGACTTGATTGTTACTGGTGATTTGGGTACGCTAGGTTCTAGAATTTTTAAGGATTTAATTTGGGAAAAGGGTTATGACGTTGAAAAACAGCACGTTGATTGTGGTGAATTAGTTTATAATCTAGCAGAAGAAGAATATCAAGGTGGAAGTGGTGCAGGCTGCAGTGCGCTAGTGTTTAATTCGTTCATTGTTGATAAGTTGAAAAAAGGTAAATATAAAAAAGTTTTATTAATGGCAACAGGGGCACTTCTATCATCAGTTTCTGCCCAACAAGGTGATAGTATTCCGGGAATTGCCCACGCTGTTTGTATTGAAGGAGAATAAATGTTTGTTGAAATTTTATTAACTTACTTAAAAGCTTTTGTTGTTGGTGGTGCTATATGCACGATTGCACAATTATTAATAAATTATACAAAAATTACTGCAGGTAAAATATTAGTTTATTTTTTATTGGCGGGAATTTTATTACAGGCAGTTGGCTTGTATCAATATTTAGTAGATTTTGCAGGTGCAGGCGCTACGGTTCCTATTAGTGGGTTTGGATATTTATTAGCCAAAGGGGCTATGGAGGGCGCAAAAAATAGCTTTTTTGATGCAGTTACAGGTGGCATTACGTCAGCTGGTATGGGGATTACTGCAGCTATAGTTTTTGGGTATATATTTGCTTTAATTTTTAAATCAAAGTCTAAACCAAATTAAAATTAAATATTCTATAATATGATAGAGTGCACTGATAAATATATTTGGTATAAAAGAAAAAATAAAAAAAGTTATAAATTTTGGTTTATAACTTTTTTTGTGTTAATTTTTGTGTTTTCATTATTTTTTTACTACTACAATGTAGTTTGTAAACAGATTTTTAGCATTTGTAGTGATTATGCTTATTCATATAGCGCTGATGCTGTTAATTTAGCAGTGCTTAACACCCTTGATGATAAGGTTAAATACGATGATTTAGTTCAAATTCAAAAAAATAATAATGATGAAATAACACTAATATCGCTAAATAACTATAAAATAAATTTATTAAATAAACAAATTACCGAACTTACTACAAAAAATATTCAATTAAAACTAAACCAAGGAATACCAGTTCCAAGGCTAGCTTTTACAGGTATTGGGCTATTATCGGGGTACGGAAAAATAGTTTATGTAAAAACTATTAATGTTGCAAGTGTTGTTTGTGAATTTGATTCAAATTTCACGTCTGTTGGAATTAACCAAACATTGCACTCGTTATATATAGAAGTTGTAAGCTCGATAAATATCAAATTTCCCCTTAACAATATGGAAAAAGTTTGCAAAACCAAAATACTTATTAGCGAAACAATTTTAGTGGGGAAAGTGCCCGAATTTTATCTAAATGGTGGCTTAAAGGCTTAAAACATGTAAATATTGCAAGTATTTTCTTGACATAATATTATAAAAATATTATAATATTAAAAAACTATGATAAAGACTAGCTTGCAGTAAAAATATTTTAAGAGACGAAAATTCGTGGGCTGAAAGATTTTCGATTTATTTTGCAGGTGTTCACTTTGGAGTTGTGCACTGAAATAGTAGTAGGATGCATCGGTTAATTCCCGTTATCGAATGTTGAGGCTTGTATTTACAAGTGAATTAGGTGGTATCGCGTTAAAAACGCCCTATTTAGGGGCGTTTTTATTTTTTTGGAGGAATATATGCAAGAAAAATTTAACGAGTTAAGAGTTAGGGCTAAAGTCGAACTTGAAAATATTAATTCTACAAAAGAGTTAAACGACTTAAAGGCTAAATTTATTGGTAAAAATGGTGAAGTTACAGCGCTATTGCGTGGCATGAAAGATATACCAGCAGAACAAAGAGCTGACTTTGGTAAAATGGTTAACGACCTTAAAGTTGAAGTTGCCGATATGTTTAACGAAAAAGAAACATCATTAAAGCAAAAAGAAATGATGGATAAGTTCAATAGTGAAGCTATTGACATCACTTTACCTGGCAAGGTTAATGCAAACGGTAGTCTTCACCCATTAAATATTGTAAAAAACAAGATTTTTGATGCATTCTGTGGAATGGGTTTTGAAGTGTTTGAAGGCCCTGAAATTGATAGTGATTATTATTGTTTCCAAGCTTTAAACATTCCAAAGGATCACCCTGCACGCGATATGCAAGATACTTTTTATATTACTGACAATATTCTACTTCGTCCACACACATCACCAGGACAAGTTAGAACAATGGAAAACAAAAAGCCACCTATCAAGATTTTAAGTCCTGGTAGAGTTTATAGAGCAGATGATGATGCTTCACACTCTCCAATGTTCCATCAAATTGAAGGCCTTGTTATTGATAAGGGTGTTTCATTATGTGATTTACAAGGTTTATTAAACGAATTTGTTAAAAACATCTTTGATGAAGACACTAAAACTCGTTTTAGACCTTCTTATTTCCCATTTACTGAACCAAGTGTTGAAGTTGACGTTACGTGTTGTAAATGTCATGGTAAAGGCTGTAGTTTATGCAAGGGAACAGGCTGGATAGAAATTCTAGGCGCAGGCGTTGTTAATAAAAACGTGCTTGAAATGAGTGGTATTGATTCAAACGAATATTCAGGCCTTGCTTTTGGTCTTGGTATTGAAAGAATTACAATGATTAAGTACGGAATTTCTGATATTAGAACATTATTTGAAAATAACGTTAAGTTCTTAAAACAATTCAATAGGAGATAAGAAAATGAAAGCACCACTTTCTTGGTTAAAAAATTACGTTGATATAGATTGTACGCCAGAAGAATTAAAGGATAAACTTTTTTCTTGTGGTTTTGAAGTAGAAGAAATGACTTATGTTGCAAAACAAATTGATAGAATTGTAACTTGCAAAATTTTAAGCATTGATAGACACCCTGATGCTGACAAATTGTCAGTTACACAAGTTGATGCTGGCGAACACGGTATTTTACAAATTATCACTGCTGCTACAAACATTTTTGTTGGCGCAATCGTTCCTGTTGCATTAGATAATTCAACATTATATAATGGCGATAAGATTAAGACAGGCAAATTAAGGGGATTACCATCATACGGCATGTTCTGTAGTGGGGAAGAATTGGGTATTACTGATGACTGGTACGATGGCGCATCAGTACATGGTATCTTAATTTTCAAAGAAGATTATCCACTAGGTGTTTCTGTTAAAGAAATTTTAGAATTAGAAGACGTTATGTTTGACATAAACGTAACTGCAAATCGCCCTGATTGTCAATCAATTTTAGGTTTGGCAAGAGAAGTTGCTGCAGTATTAGGTAAGCCACTAAAAATGCCTGATTTATCTTTTAGAGTTGATAAAAATATTAGCACAAAAGATACAGTTAAGGTTAATAACTATGCATACGACTTGTGCCCAAGATATACAGCACACCTTGTAAAAGACGTTGAAATTAAAGATTCTCCAAGATGGTTAAAGAGAAGGCTTGCATCAATGGGTTTAAGATCTATCAATAATATCGTAGATATTACAAACTACGTTTTACTTGAAATTGGTCAACCAATGCATGCTTTTGACTTAAAGGATTTAGCAGGTAATCAAATCAACATTCGCAGGGCAACCGAAGGCGAATCAATTGTTACTTTAGATGAAAAAGATTTTGCATTAAATAACAACAATTTAGTTATTTGTGATGCAGAAAAGCCTGTTGCATTAGCTGGTGTTATGGGTGGATTAAATAGTGGTATAAAAGATAATACTAGTGATATCGTTTTTGAATGCGCTAAATTTGCAAGAGATAACGTTAGAAAAACATCAAAACAATTAGGTCAAAGATCTGATTCTTCATCAAGATATGAAAAGGGCGTTGACTTCTATTCAGTAGAAACTGGCTTAAAGAGAGCGCTCAACCTAATCGATACTCTTGGTGCAGGTAAAATTGCTTGCGATAGCTATGACCTTTATGAAGGCGAAATTAAGGAAAAGACTATTAATACAACCATTAGTAAGGTAAATGCTGTTTTAGGTATTGAAGTTCCAACTGATACTATTGTTGACATCTTAAATAGATTAGATTTTAAGGTGGCAGTTGATGGCGATAATCTATCAGTGCAAGTTCCATTATATAGAGAAGATATGGAAAGCTATCCTGACATTGCTGAAGAAATTATTAGAGAATACGGCTATGATAAAATCGTTCCAACTCTACTTAAGACTTCATCAATTACAAATGGTGGCTTAAAAGAACAACAAAAAGCACACGAAAACTTAAAAGATTTATTAGTAGGCTACGGCTTTAATGAAATGATTAACTATTCATTCGTGTCAGAAAAGGAATATGATTTGTTCAAACTAGATAAAAATAGCGAACAATATAGATTTATTAAGCTATTAAACCCACTAGGTGAAGACCTTGCTGTTATGAGAACTTCTTTAATTCCATCTGCAGTTAGGGCTGCTTGTTACAATATCAATAGAAAGAATTATGAGGGTAGATTATTTGAACTTGCCAAAGTTTATAACGCAAAACAACTTCCTCTTACAGAACTTCCTGTTGAAAATGAAGTGTTAGCAATGACTGTTTTTGGTGAAAAAGAAGATTTCTTTACCTTAAAAGGCGTTGTTGAAGGCATTTTAGAAAATTTCTGTAATGGTCGTGACGTTGAATACGTTCGCTCAACTAGAGAATTCTTACACCCAACACGTTCAGCCGAAATCATGGTAGATGGTGTTAACGTTGGTTATTTAGGTCAAATTCATCCATCAATTATCGATGCGTTAGATGCTGATAAGCCTGTGTTCGGCTGTGAAATTTACTATAACGAATTAGAAAAATTATTTAACGATAAGATTATGTTTAAGGCTATTTCTAAATTCCCTATCGTAGAAAGAGACTTGGCTGTTATTATCGATAATCAAGTTGCTTGCAGTGATATAATTAAGGTTATCAAAAAAGCAGGTGGCAAAAATCTTGAAAGTGTAAATTTATTCGATATTTACCAAGGTGCACAAATTGGCGAAGGTAAAAAGAGTATGGCATTCAGCCTTGTTTTCGTTGCTGAAGATAGAACTCTTAACGTTGAAGAAATTGATGCTGTTATTAAAAAGATATTAAAATCATTAAATTACCAACTTGGAGCAGAATTAAGATAGTATGGTTTGGGAAAAAACGTTAAAGGCAATTGAATATGATAAAATCATGTTAGAAGTGAGTAAGTCTGCCGTTTTAAAGGCTACAAAAGACTACTTTCAGCTTTTCATGCCTTTAACCACCTTTTCCGAAGTTGATAATTTATTAAAACAAACCGATGAAGCATATCAATACCTTTATAGATACGGTACTGGTGGTATTTACTACTTTGATAACGTTAGCGACGAATTAAAAAGGGTAGATATCGGTTCTGCATTGAATAATGCTGAACTTTTAAGGGTTGCTTCAAATCTAAAAAGTGCAAGGCTAATTAAAACGGCTATTGCATCTGTTAACGACCTTAATTTAACTTTAATTAAAGAAATTACCGAAAGACTTTTTATAAATCCTGATTTTGAAAAGGAAATTGCTGATAAAATTATCTCTGAAGATGAAGTTAGTGATAATGCTTCACCAAAACTATATTCTATTAGAAAAAGTATTACTAACATCAATGCTAGAATAAGGGCAGAGTTAAACTCTTATATGCGTGGTGGTCTTAATAAATATCTTCAAGATAGTGTTGTTACTATGCGTCAAGATAGATACGTTATTCCGGTTAAGAGCGAGTTTAGAAGTTTTGTTAAGGGTTTTATTCATGACCAATCATCATCAGGTGCAACGGTGTTTATTGAACCTGAACACGTTATGGAATTAAATAACGACCTAAAGCGTGCTATATTTGATGAAAAGGAAGAAATTCAAAGAATTTTAGCCGAATTATCTGCTAAAGTTTCATATATGTCAGATGCAATTAGGTATAATGCTGAAAACTTAATGGAATTAGACTGTGCGTTTGCAAGGGCTGAATATTCTTTCAAAAATAAATGCACTAAACCTATTATTAACCAAGATGGTATTGTTGATATTAAAAGGGGTAGACACCCACTCATTAATAAAGATAAAGTTGTCCCAGTTTCCTTAAAACTTGGCGAAAACTATAATTTTTTGTTAATTACAGGGCCAAATACGGGTGGTAAAACCGTTTCATTAAAACTTACAGGTTTACTTACTGCAATGGCTATGAGTGGGCTTTATATACCTGCTGATGACGAAAGTAAAATTTCTATTTTTACAAACATTTATTGTGATATTGGTGATGAACAAAGTATTGAACAAAATTTATCAACCTTTTCATCACACATTACAAATATAATTAACATTATAAATAACGTAAATAATAAAAGTTTGGTTTTACTTGATGAAATTGGTGCGGGAACTGACCCTGAAGAAGGTAGTGCGCTCGCATTAGCTATAATTAAAAAGCTTTTGGATAGTAATTGTTATGGTATAATTACAACCCACTATTCAATGCTAAAAGAATATGCTATCGAGAGCAAAAAATTAGAAAATGCATCAATGGAATTTGATGCAAGGACCTTAAAACCAATGTATAAATTAAACATTGGTATTCCGGGTAGTTCTAATGCAATAGAAATTGCAAAAACTTTAGGTCTTGATAATCAAGTTATTGAACACGCCCTTACATTACTATCAAGTGAAAAGGTTGGTTTTGAAAACGTTCTAAAAAAGGCTGAAGAAAGTAGAAGGGAAGCTGAAAGATTATCAAGTCAATTAGAAGAATTAAAGCAAGAAAAGCAAAAAGAATTAAACGAAATTGCTTTAGAAAAAGAAAAAATTATTAAAGAGCGCGAAAGAATATATTTGTCTGCAAAGCAAGAAACAAAGCGAATTGTTGCTGATAAGCTTGCTGACGCTGAAGAAATTATTGCCGAACTTAAAAGCATATTAAAAAAAGTTGGTCTTGAAAGTAAAGAAGTGTTTAGGGCGAGTGAGCTTAAAAATAGGCTTGCTAATAGTAGATATTTAGATGCTGATATTGATGATAGCCCTATTGAGCTTGTTCAAGCGACTGATAAGCAACTAGTTATTGGTAATAAGGTTTACGTTAAATCGCTTGGTGCGTATGCTAAACTTTTAACAGTTCGAGATAAGAAAAAAGAGGCTGAAATTTTACTTGGCAATATAAAAACAGTAGTAAAGTTAAATGATTTATATAATTCAGAGCCAGATGCAGAACAAAAGAAGAATGTTAAAATTTACAAAAAAACTGCTTCCGTACAACCAAAGACTGAAATTAACGTTGTTGGTATGACTGAATTAGAAGCCCTTACCGAAGTGGAATATTTTATTGACCAAGCCATCGTTAACAACCTTGAAGAAATTAAGGTTATACATGGTGTTGGACAAGGTGTTTTACTTAAATCTATTAGAAATTATCTAAAAACTAATAAAGACGTATTGGAATTTAGAAGAGGTAAGTTTGGCGAAGGTGAGAATGGCGTTACTATAATTAAACTTAAGTAAACGATTAGGAGTATTTATGCAAGAAGTATTTTGTGAAGAAAGTTCATTTGTTGAACACGATAGTAATAGAGATCTAAAGTATAAAATTTTAACAATAGTTATAATTAATCTATATATATTTGCTTTTATTAGTTTTATACTTGCATTTTATGGTTTTCCTATTACAATACTTATACTCACAGCGATTTGTGTGGGTGTTGCAATATATTTGGGCATTCGTAAAAATAATTTGTATGTAGATTATGATTATACTTTTGTAACTGGTTCAGTTAGATTTTCAAAAGTTATTAATAACAAAAAAAGAAAATCTATTTGTAAGTTTGAAGCAAGCGACATTGAAAGAATTGGCCGTTACAATAGTGAGACCTTTCTTTTATACCAATCAATGGATAAATGTAATTATTTAGTGCTCACTTCAAATATAAACGATAATAATAAAGAATTTTATTACATTGTTGCAAATTTTGAAGGTGAAAAACATTTAATGGTTTTGGAATGCAGTCAAAACTTTATCTTGAACGTGTTAAAATTTGCAAGCAGGTCAGTGTTAGAAAAGGAATTTGGTAAAAAATAATGTTATATTTTGATAATGCGGCAACAACAATGCCATCTAAAACGGCATTAAAGCAGGCTGAACAATTTAATAATGACATGTTTTTTAATCCATCATCGTTATATTCTGGTGGTATTGCATGTGCGCGTGAAATTAAGAATGCAAAGCAAAGCATTTTATCTAATATAGGTGCTACAAGTCATGATTTAATATTTACTTCTTGTGGTTCTGAAAGTAATAATTTAGCTATTTTTTGCTCTGTAAAACGTGGCTCTTTTGTTACCGATAAAGGAGAGCATTCTGCTGTACATAAATGTTTTCTAGAACTGAAAAATCGTGGGCAAAACGTTGAATTTATTGACCTGAATAAAAATGGTAGTGTTAATACTGAAAAGCTTTATGAATATGTGAAAAACAATAAAGTTGATTTTATTTCAATAATGCACGTTAATAACGAAACGGGTGCAATAAACGATGTAAATGCTATTAGTAAAAAAATTAAGTCTATAAATAACAAAATTATTTTTCACGTAGATGGCGTTCAAGCATACGGAAAAATTCCATATAAAATTTCACAAGATATTGACCTTTATTCAATTAGTGCGCATAAAATCAATGCGCTTAAAGGTGTTGGTGTGTTAATAAAAAAGAAAAACGTTAATCTTTCACCATTGATTTTTGGTGGCGGACAAGAAAATGGATATAGAAGTGGTACCGAAAACGTGTTTGGTATTAAAGTTTTTGAGTTTGCAGGTAAGGAAAAATATCAAAGTATTAGAGAAAATTACCAAAAAATTAAAGAATTTAGAGATTTGTTCTTTGAAAAATTAGACAAAAATTTGTTCACTTTTATTTCCGACCAAGCTTGTAGTCCTTACATTTTAACTGTATCAGCTAAAGGTTTAAGGGGCGAAGTAGTTATGCACGCTTTAGAAGAATATGGGCTTATTATTGGTAACGGCTCTGCGTGTTCATCAAAGAACAGGTTTAGCAGGGTTATTGAAAGTTGTGGTTATGATAACGAAATTCTAGATGGTATTATTAGGATAAGTTTTAGCACGGAAACCACTTATGAAGAGTGCCTTAAAGCAATAGAAATATTAAATAAAACCGTAGAAAAACTAAAAGGAATTTTAAATTAATGAAAAACGCAATTATTATTAGATATTGTGAAATACACTTAAAAGGTAAAAATCGTGGCTTTTTTGAAAAAATGCTAAAGGAAAATATCAAAAACTCATTAAAAGGCATTAATTGTACATTTACTGCAATGCATAGCCGTTATTTAATTGAAGATTTTGATGAATTTGATTATGATTTAATTACCGAAAAATTAGAAAAAATTGCCGGTATTCATACTTATAGTAGAGCATTAGTTGTTGAAAATGACTTTGAAAAGATTTTTGAAGCAGTTGACTTATTGTGTCAAGACAAAGAGGGTACATTTAAAGTCGATACAAATAGAGCTGATAAAACCTTTTCACCAAATTCTATGCAAACATCAATGCTTTTAGGTGGTAGATTGTTAGAAAAATACGCACCAAAGCTATCAGTTGATGTTAAAAATCCATCATTTACCGTTTACGTAGATATTCGTGAAGATGGCAAAACTTTTGTTTATACTGACGTTGTGCAATGTTTAAGTGGTATGCCGGTAGGATCTGCAGGTAAAGGCTTGTTGCTTATTTCTGGCGGTATTGATAGTCCTGTTGCTGGTTATATGACTTGTAAACGTGGTATGAAACTAAATTGCTTACACTTCCATAGTTTTCCTTATACAGGCGAAGCTGCTAAAGAAAAGGTTATTGAACTTACCAAAAAAGTTGGGGAATATAACGGGGGTACAAATTTATACGTTGTTTCATTTACGCATATTCAAGAAGAAATTCATAAAAACTGCCCTGAAGAATTTATGATTACTTTAATGCGTAGATTTATGATGAGAATTGCTGAAAGATTGGCGAAACAACAAGGTGACCAAGCAATTATTACGGGGGAAAGTTTAGGCCAAGTTGCAAGTCAAACTATTGAAAGCATTACTTCATCAAATTCAGTTGTTACAATGCCGGTTTTACGTCCTCTTATTGCTTTTGATAAGCTTGACATTATTGATATTTCTAAAAAAATTGATACTTATGAAACTTCAATTTTACCATATGAAGATTGTTGTACTGTTTTCTTGCCAAAATATCCAGCAATCAAACCAAATTTAGAAAAAGTTAAAAAAGCTGAAAGTAAATTAGATGTTGAAGGTTTAATTGATGAAGCCTTTAAGAAAATAGAAAAATATACATTCTAATTTTATTCATTTTGCCACCATTCGTCGCCAACAATATTTGGCGACTTTATTTTTTCTAAATAAATTTCCTTTCCAAAATGTTTGTTTTTACCATCAAAATAATAGGGGATAACCTTATAATCAATTAGACATTCACTAATTATTTGGTTGTCGATAAATTCATTTTTATTATTGTTTAATGTGTCGTAAATTTTCTTATATTTGCCATTTTCAATCTTATATATTTCAAGCTCATAGTATTGTGGCAGACATAAAGACATGGTAATTCCTTTGTGATTTACTGATAAAATTGGCTTTTTAACTATTGGTAGGGAAAAGCGAGTTGACTGTTCTTTTGGAAGGTTGTCATTTTTGAAAATCGTTTTAATTTTATATTTTTCAGGTGCGTTATTATCTGCTAAAATAAGCTTGTTTTCATTTTCATAGCTAATTTTATCAATGTATTCTTCTTTAATATCGCCACAAAGTTCAATTTTTGTGTTTGAGTTTTTATTTTCGTATATTGAGTCCCAAATGCTTGCCGATATTTTAGTAGGCTCGTTACCACCTGTTATGTTGTTATCTAAATAACTATTTTCATTGTTACCAAACCACGTTCCCAAAATGTACTCATTAGTGTAAGAAATCGAATATGCATCAGTATTGCCATTTTTATTACCAACAGTTCCCGTTTTACCATAGAGAAAAGGTTTGCAAAAGTTAAGTTTTTTTGCAGTGCCGTTTACTACAACGTCCCTTAACATTTCATTCATCAATGAAACTGTTTCATTTTCGTATATTTTTTGGCTTTTATTAGTGTTTTTATATATGATTTCACCATTTTTATCTGTAATTTTATCAATAAAAGTTGGCGTAGTATAATAACCTTGGTTGTTAAATACCGAATATGTGCCAGTAATTTGTGATAAAGTTGCACCATTTTCAGTACAACCAAGAGCTAAAACTAATGAATTATCATTTTCTGATAATGGAATATCAGTTTTTTCTAAATAACTTTTAGCTTTGTTTATGCCAACATAGTTTAACACCTTAATTGCACAAACATTTGAACTAGTGCTCAATGCTTTTTGGCAGGAAATTTCGCCTAAATATTTACTGTTAAAATTTTGTGGTTTATAGCCGTTAAAATCAGTAGGCTCATCAGTAATTTTAGTTAAGATTTGAATTTTATTTTGCTCAATTGCAGGTGCGTAACAAAGTAATGGTTTTATTACCGAACCTATTTGCCTTTTTGTATTAAATGTACACGTCGAGTAATAAGCTTCAATATGACCGTTTTTATCCATTAAAATTGAACTTTTGTTACAACAATGTTGGTTTTCTGTGTATTCGTAATTAATAATTTGTTGTTTTTCGCTGTCAAGGTAAGTGTATACGTTTAGGTGTGTGTTTTTATATGGTGAATTATTTATCTTTTCATAAACTTGTTTTCGTGCTTCTCTTAAATATGAATTATCTTCTAAAACACTATTATTTTCGCTAAAAACTAAATCTTTTTCAAGATTTTCATTGTATTCATCCTTTGTGATAAAATTTTGAGATAACATTTCTTTTAATACAAGATTTTTTCTATCAATGCACTTTGTGTAGTTGTTAAAAGGCGAATAATTTGTTGGTGCTTTTATAATTGCAGCAAGCATAGCACTTTCGTTAATATTTAGCTCATTGGGTGATTTGTCAAAATAGTATTTAGCTGCACTTGTTATTCCATAACAATTATCCCCAAAATAAATTGTGTTCAGGTATTTTTCTAAAATTTCTTCCTTTGTATATTTTTTTTCTAATTGTTTTGCTAGCTTGATTTCTGAAAGTTTGCGTTTTAATGTTTTTTCGCTTGATAGATGTGTGTTTTTAATTAATTGTTGTGATATTGTAGATGCGCCTTCTTTTAGGGAAAAAGATTTGATGTTATTAAATGTTGCTCTTAATAGCCCTTTATAGTCAATGCCGTTATGTGAATAATATCTTTTATCTTCTATGGCAATAAAAGCGTTTTTAGTATGTGGTAAAATTGATGCTGAATCAGTAATAGTTTGTCCGTTATATTCTTTTTGGATAATTTGGTTGTTTTTATCATAAAAAACTATTGTTTGTGTAAAACTAATTAATTTTTCGCTATCTAATTTAACGTTTAGGGTCAAGATATTAAAATAAGTAAAAATAGATAGAAAAGTTATTAAAAATAAGCTAAATATAAATAAAACTATTTTCCATGCTTTTTTCATACAAAAATAGTATGTAAAAAGGCTTTTATATTATTCAAATTATCTTTTACAAATTGACAAAATTTAAATAATAAGTTATTATATATATTATGGAAAATTTTATGAAGCAATATTTTATAATTACATATGGTTGCCAAATGAATATTCATGAATCTGAAAAGGTTGCAGGAATACTTACGTCACTTGGCTATACTGAAGCAAAAGACCAAAACGATGCGGACGTTATTGTTTTTAATACCTGTTGCATTCGTAAGAATGCAGAAGACAGGGCTGATGGTAATATTGGTGCATTAAAAAAGTTAAAGAAAAAGAAAAAAGACCTTATTATTGCTATTGGTGGTTGCATGACACAGCAAAAAGATTATGCTGAATATTTGCATAACAAATTTCCGTTTGTCGATATCATTTTTGGCACACATAACCTAGAAAATTTCAAGGATTTATTGTTAAAAAAATTATCACAAAAGAAATCCGTTATAGATATTTGGGAAAAGGAAGGCCCAATAGTTGAAGGTACACCAAAAACTAGGACAAGTTATCCAAATGCATGGGTTAACATAATGTATGGCTGCAATAATTTTTGTACCTATTGTATAGTTCCATACGTTAGAGGTAGAGAAAGAAGTAGAAAGCTCGTTGATATTGTAAACGAATGCAAGGGGCTAGTTGCAGATGGTTATAAAGAAATTACTCTTTTAGGTCAAAACGTAAACTCTTACGGAAAAGATTTAGGTGTTGATTTTGCTGATTTGATTAACGAAATTTCTAAAATTGAAGGTAAATTTAGATTAAGGTTTATGACAAACCACCCTAAAGATTTGTCTGAAAAACTAGTGAAAGCACTAGCTGAAAGTGATAAAACTTGCCGTTCTATACATTTACCTATTCAATCTGGTTCAACACAAATTTTAAAGGCAATGAACAGAAGATACACGAGAGACGATTACTTTGATAAGGTTGAATTGGTTAGAAAATATATGCCAGATATGGCAATTACTACTGACATTATGGTAGGTTTTCCAAACGAAACTGAACAAGACTTTTTATACACCATGGATGTTGTTAATAGGGTTGGTTTTGCAGGTGCGTTTACTTTTGTATATTCACCAAGAGAAGGTACGCCGGCTGCGAAAATGGAAGGTCAAATTCCAGAAGAAGTTTCTAAAGAACGTATTATGAAGTTGATTGACCTTCAAAACTCAATCAATAAAAAACAATCACAATTATACCTAAATAAAACAATTGAAATTTTATGCGAAGGCTATGATGATAAAAAAGATATGTATTTAGGTAGAGATACTTACGGTAGAATGGCTTACTTTAAGGGCGATAATAATTATATCGGTAAGTTTGTTAACATTAAGATTACAAAAACGGGTGGCATTTCACTAGTAGGTCAACTCGTTGACTAATAAGGAAGGTTATTATGGGTTTATCACCAATGATGCAACACTATTTGCAAACAAAAGAAAATTTCAAAGATTGCATTTTGTTTTATCGTTTAGGCGATTTTTACGAAATGTTTTTTGATGATGCAATAAAAGTATCAAACTTGCTTGATTTAACTTTAACTGGCAGAAATTGTGGGTTAGAAGAAAGGGCGCCAATGTGTGGAATACCGTTCCATGCAGCTGACATGTATATTGCAAAATTAGTTGCGCTAGGTGAAAAGGTTGCAATTTGTGAACAGGTTACAGCTCCAAGCAGTAAAGAACTTGTTCAACGTGAAGTTGTTAAAATTGTTACGGCTGGTACTGTAACTAATAACGAATTAATTGATGAAAAGAGCAATAACTTTTTAGGTGCTATTTATCTAAAAAATTCAGCACTTGCTTTTGCGTGGGTAGATATTACCACGGGCGAATTTTTTGTTAGAGATTTTTCGGGTGAAAACTCTCTTAATGAATTGATGGACGTGCTTGTTAGAGTTTCTCCGGTAGAAATCATTGCAAACGAAGAAGCTTTGACAAAGTTTTCAAACATGCCGTTGGTAAAACATGGTGTTATACCCAAACTTGGTGCTTTTACAGAAAGCCAATTTAATTTAAATAATGCAACAAACAGCTTAAAAAATCAATTCAAAGTACAAAATTTCCATGCTTTTGATATTGAAAATATAAACGAATGCATTTGTGTTTCTGGTGCGCTTGTTGCGTATTTATATGAAACACAAAAGCATGCTTTAATTAACATAACAAAAATTAAGCGCGAAAATAATGAATCAACAATGATGCTTGATGCTAACGCTATACGAAATCTAGAACTGGTTAAAACATTGCGTGATGGCAAAGATTATGGTTCACTATTTTGGCTTTTGGATAAGACAAAAACAAGCATGGGTGCGAGAAAACTTCAAAGCTTAATTTTGTCGCCATATATTGATAAAAAAATTATTGAAAGTAGGCAAAATGCTGTTGAATGTTTGTTTTCTAACACAATGACAAGACAAACTATTGCTTCACTTTTATCTTCAGTTAAGGACATAAAAAGGCTTGTTGGTAAAATTTCTAACGGCAATTTAATGCCAAAAGATTGCGTTGCACTTAAAAACTCATTAGAAGTTTTACCAAGTATTAAATTTGCGCTTTTGGGCTTAAATAGTGAGTTTTTGGCTAATATTTGTGAAAATATTAAAGATTTTACAAAGACTGTTGAACTTTTAGATAAGGCTATTGTCGATGATGATATTCCTGCAACCTTAAAAGATGGTGGGTTTATCAAACTAGGTTTCAATGAAGAACTTGACCAACTTAAAAACTTTGCAACAAACGGCGTAGATTTAATTGCAAAACTTACTGCAAAAGAAAGAGAACAAACGGGAATTAAAAACTTAAAGATAGACTATAACCGTGTGTTTGGTTATTATATTGAAGTAACTAATTCGTTTAAGGATAAGGTTCCATACTATTTCCAAAGAAAGCAAACGCTTGCTAATGCTGAAAGATTTATTACTGATGAATTAAAGGAATTAGAAGTTCAGCTTTTATCAAGTGCAGAAAAAGCACTGCAATTAGAAGTTGAAATTTACAATAAGATTAAAGAACATTTAGGTTCACTCATAATAGAATTCCAACAAACTGCTGATGCGATTTGTGATTTGGACGTGGTTACTGCATTATCTACTGTTGCAAGAGAAAATAACTACGTTAAACCAACTATTATAGATAGTGGCGAAAGATTAAACATCGTTGATGGCAGGCACCCTGTTGTTGAAGCTATTTCAAAGCAAAGATTTATTTCTAACGACACCTTACTTGATAATGATGAAAATCTTATGATGATTTTAACCGGCCCAAATATGGCGGGTAAGAGTACTTATATGAGGCAGGTTGCTATCATTACTTTGATGGCTCAAATTGGTAGTTTTGTACCAGCAAAAAGCGCTGAAATACCTATTGTTGATAGAATTTTTACTAGAATTGGTGCAAGTGATAATCTCATTTCTGACCAAAGTACTTTTATGGTGGAAATGTCTGAAGTTGCCAATATTATTAACAATGCAACTAAAAATAGTTTGATAATTCTTGATGAAATTGGCCGTGGAACAAGTACTTTTGACGGTTTAAGCATTGCTTGGGCAGTTGTTGAATACATAACAAACGAGATCAAGGCTAAAACAATGTTTGCAACTCATTACCATGAACTAACCGAGCTTGAAGGGGCTTTACCTGGCGTTAAAAACTATAAGGTTACCGTTAAGGAAGTTCAAGGCGGAATTGTCTTTATGCGTAAGATTATGCGTGGTGGTACTAATAGGAGCTTTGGTATTGAAGTTGCTGAACTTGCAGGTGTTGATAAAGTAGTTACCGATAAGGCTAAAAATATCTTAAAGAGACTAGAAAAGTCAGATTTATTAAATAAAGATGTTTCTGATGACGATATTTGTGTTAATAATCAATCACAATTTAGTGAAATTGAAAGAATAATTAAAGACATTGATATTAATAATTTGTCGCCAATGCAAGCATTTAATATTTTGTTAGATTTACAAGAAAAAGTTGATAAAAATTAAGGGTATTTATAATGAAAATAAATTTACTATCAAGTAAAATTTACAATAGAATAGCTGCAGGTGAAGTTGTTGAAAGGCCATTTTCAGTTGTAAAAGAACTTGTTGAGAACTCAATTGACGCAGGTGCGACAGCCATTGAAATAGAAATTGAAAATGGTGGTATTTCATCGATAAAAATTACCGATAATGGTTTTGGTATTGAAAAATCAGAGTTGAAAAAAGCATTGCTTCCACACGCAACAAGCAAAATTTCAAAGTTATCTGACCTCGATAACATTTGTTCGCTTGGGTTTAGGGGTGAAGCGTTAGCAAGTATTTCTTCGGTATCAAAAACAACCATTACGTCTAAACCTAAAGAACAGGAATTAGGGGCTAGTATCACGTGTGATGGTGGCGAAATTCAAGAAGTTGTTGAATGTGCATGTGCAGATGGTACAGTAATCACTGTTAATAATTTATTTTATAACACACCTGTTAGGGAAAAGTTTTTAAAGTCTGAAAGGTCAGAAGAAAGTGAAATTTCAGCAACGGTTGCTAGATTTATTTTGGGCAATCCTGATATTTCTTTTAAGTATATTGTAGATGGTAAAACTATTTACAATTCTTTTGGCGATGGCTTTGATGCTGCTGTTGCTTGTGTTTACGGCATTGAAACAATTTCTAACTGTTACTATATCGACGTTGAAAAACACGGAATAAAAGTAAATGGTTATATAGGTAAGCACCATTTTACAAAAGGGAATAGGTCTTATCAAACTGCCTTTGTAAATGGTAGATACGTTGTTAACCAAACCATTTCATCATCAATTACAAATGCCTATTCAGCATATTTGATGAAAAGGCAATATCCGTTTTATGTTTTAAGGATATCGCTTCCTAGTGAAATAGTTGACGTTAACGTGCATCCAAATAAGTTAGACGTTAGATTTGCTAATAATCAAATTGTTTACGGCACAATTTATTCGGTAATTTCAAAGGTTTTAGATGGGTCTTCTGAAGCTTTAAATATCATTTCTACAAATGGCACAAATGATAATAAAAATACTGATAAAACATCACAAGATTATGTTACACATAATGCTCCAAAAATAGAAAAAAAGTACGATGATTTAGTGTTTAATGACATAAAGGTTGATACTTTAAGCAAAACTATGCCTAAAGTTCAAGAAAAGATTTCTTCAAGTAATGATAGTGTTGATATTTTTGCTGAAAATAAACTTTATTTAGAAAAATTAGAAAGGGAAAAGCAAGAAAGATTAAAAGATGCGATTGAAAGCACTACTGTTACTCAAGAAAACGTTACCATTGCGCGTGATTTAAGATATATTGGTCAAGTTTTAAATACATATTTAGTGTTAGAAGATGGTGAAGATCTTTACCTTGCTGACCAACATGCAGCACACGAAAGAATTTTATTTGATAAATTAAATCAATCTTTAAAAAATGCTGATGTTGTATCTCAACCACTACTTTTACCTTACGTTTTAACTGTAAACAGCGCAGAATTTGAATTTTTAATTGCTAAAATCAGTTTACTTAATTCTATGGGAATTGAAATTTCAGAATTTGGTATAAATGCATTCCAGGTTTCGGCAATTCCATCATTTTTGACAGAAATGAACCTTAAAAAGTTCTTTGATGATATTTTATCTGATCTAAATTCATTAAAAACGTTGACAGTAAATGATTTGTTGGTGGAAAAAATTGCACAAAAAGCATGTAAATCTGCAATAAAATCAGGGGATAAGTTAAACGAATTTGACATAGAAGTTTTAGTTAATAAATTAAAAGAAAACATAGGTCTAAAATGTCCACACAGACGCCCTGTTGTAGTAAAAATAACACGAATGGAAATAGATAAATGGTTCAAGAGAATAGTTTAAAGAAAAAAATAATTATCATTTGTGGCCCAACTGCATCAGGGAAAACAAATCTAGCTGTTGAATGCGCTAAAATGATTGATTCTGAAGTGGTTTCTGCTGATTCAATGTATATTTATAAAGGTTTAGATATTGGTACGGCAAAACCTACTGCTGAAGAAATGCAAGGCATTAAACACCATATTATTGACGTTATAAATGCTAATGAAGATTTTAGTGTTAGCGACTATAAAAAAATGGCAACCGATGTGATTAAAGATATTATCTCGAGGGGCAAAATTCCTATCATTTGTGGTGGCACAGGATTTTATATTAATTCCATTTTATATGATTTAACCTATGGAAATAGCCAAAAAAATGATGAAATTAGAGAAAAATATAATAAATTAGCCCTTGAACACGGAAATGAGTACGTTTATAATATTCTAAAAGAATTAGATTTGGAAAGTGCAAAAAAATTGCATTATAACGACACGAAAAGAGTAATCAGGGCATTAGAAATTTATCATAGTGGCGTTAAAAAGTCTGATATAAAAGATGAACTTGTTCCAAAATACGATTATAAGGCTTATTCAATAGATTTCCCACGTGAAAAGCTATACGAAAGGATAAATTTGCGTGTTGATTTAATGGTTAAAAATGGATTGATAGAAGAAATTACTAACCTATTAAAAAGTGGTGTAACTAGAGAAAATCAATGTATGCAAGCAATTGGTTACAAGGAAATTTTAGACTATTTAGATGGTTATTGCACGTTAGATAAGGCTATTGATGATATAAAATTAAACACAAGGCATTATGCAAAGCGACAAATAACTTATTTTAAGAAATTAGACGTTATCAAGTTGCAACCTGATAACGCAACGCAATTAGCAAAGCAAATTATAGAAGGTATTACCAATGATTGATATTAATTTAATTGAACAATGCGAACAAGAATTAGTGCAAAAATTTAAGTATCACGAAGACATTGCTCTTTATAACCAAGAAAAAGTATTAAATGCTTTTAAGGACTGTAAATTAGCACTAAGACATTTTACCGGTACAAGTGGCTATGGTTATGGCGATGAAGGGCGTGAAGCGTTAAACAATGTTTTTGCGAGCATTTTTAAGGCTGAAAAAGCCATTTGTTCGCCAAATATTGTTTCTGGTACACATGCGCTTTCGCTTTGTCTTTTTGGCGTTTTAATGCCAAATGATAAGGCTTTATGTATTACAGGTACGCCATACGATACCTTGCAAGACGTTATTTATGGCCAAGGCAATGGTTCGTTAAAAGATTACAGTGTAGATTTTACTTGTATTGAGTTAAAAGATAGCAAAATTGATAAGCAAGCTATTAAAGAATACTTTGAGAAAAATGGCTGTCCAAAAATGATTTATATGCAACGTTCACGTGGTTATGCATGGCGTGATGCAATGTCAATTGCTGATATCAAAGATGCGGTAGATTTTGTTAAATCATTAGGATTTGACGGTTGTATTATGCTTGACAACTGCTATGGTGAATTTTTGGATAAACAAGAAGCAACAGAAGTAGGTGTAAACCTAATGGCTGGTTCAATGATTAAAAATCCAGGTGGTGGTATTGCACCAACAGGTGGATACGTTGTAGGTAGCGAAAAGTACGTTGATATGGTACAAAATAGACTTACAGCGCCTTCAATTGGTGGTGAAGTTGGTTCATACGTTCCAGGTTATCAATATTACTTCCAAGGCCTGTTTTTAGCCCCA
>JAEIGA010000969.1_pt1 | contig 43096 bp, 34 predicted proteins | sample 9270691 | NCBI WGS metagenome assembly JAEIGA01 (sample SAMN17057246, study PRJNA624740) | gut metagenome | biome: biome; isolation source: fecal sample | host: Bos grunniens | place: China: Xizang | collected 2019
CCCTCGAGAATCCCTTCGTTACACACAAACTGCATAATATGAACGAGGATGCAATCGTATGCGCCATCCGCAACCTCGGCCTCGACAAAGTGAGCGCCGACGATCGTGTGAAGGTTGTTTACGTTCCCTGCTATCTTAACGGCAGCGACGGCATCTTCAATATGTCATACTACGACGTTCTCATCGGTAACGACCTCAGCGTTTACCCCTCGTACTACGAGCCTTGGGGATACACTCCGCTCGAGAGCGTTGCTTTCCGCATTCCTACAATCACAACCAACCTTGCAGGCTTCGGTCTTTGGGTGAACTCACTGCTCGGCAAACAGGGCGAACTTAATGATGGTGTGGAAGTTATTCAGCGCACAGACAGCAATTATTTTGAAATGTCTGATGTAATTACAAAAAATATTTGTACCTTTGCGGCTCTAAATGAGAAAGATGTTGATGCGATAAGGAAGAAAGCAGCAAAAATAGCAGATAAGGCATTGTGGAAATGCTTTATACTTAACTATTTTGATGCGTATGACTTTGCGCTGAAACAGGCAGAAAACAGAAAAAATAAATAACAAAAGAAAAAAAATATGATTGAAATCAGTAATGCTAACATTCCTAGTTGGAAGACAATTAATGTAAAATCTCAGATACCCGAATCTTTGAAGAAACTCGATACCATTGCTCACAACATGTGGTGGTCATGGAATCAGGATGCAAAAGATTTGTTTGCTATGCTCGACGAGAAACTCTACGCAGAGTGTGGCAAAAACCCCGTATTGTTGCTCGAGAAATTGGGCTTCGAAAGACTCGAGGAGCTTTCAAAAGACAAGAACGTTCTTGCAGCTCTCGACAGCGTATATTCTCGTTTCGAGAAATATATGAGCGTAAAACCCGACGCAAACAGACCTTCAGTAGCATACTTCTGTATGGAGTACGGTCTTTCAAGCGTTCTTAAAATCTATTCTGGTGGTCTCGGTGTTCTCGCCGGTGACTACCTCAAAGAGGCTTCTGACTCTAACGTAGATATGTGTGCTGTAGGTTTCTTGTATCGTTACGGTTACTTTACACAGGCTCTCTCTATGGATGGTTCACAGATTGCCAACTACGAGGCTCAGAACTTCAACACTCTCCCCATCGAGCGTGTAATGGAGAGCAACGGCGTTCCCATGGTAATCGAGGTTCCCTTCAACGACTTCAACGTACAGGCTAACGTATGGCGCGTGAATGTAGGTCGTGTACCCTTGTACCTCCTCGACACAGACTTCGAGCAGAACAGCGAGTACGACCGTCCCATCACTCACAAGCTCTATGGTGGCGACTGGGAGAACCGTTTGAAGCAGGAGATTCTTCTCGGTATCGGAGGTATGATCATGCTCGAGAAGCTCGGCATCAAGAAGGATATCTACCACTGTAACGAGGGTCACGCTGCATTGTGCAACCTCCACCGTCTGACACAGTACATCAAGGATGGTTACACATTTGAGGAGGCTCTTGAGATTGTACGCTCAAGCTCTCTTTACACTGTACACACTCCCGTTCCCGCAGGTCACGACTACTTCGACGAGGCTCTCTTCAGCAAATATATGAGAAACTACCCCGCGAAGCTCAACATCACATGGGACGAGCTCATGGGCATGGGCCGCATCAACGCTAAAGACAAGTCTGAGCGTTTCTGTATGTCTACATTCGCATGTAACACTTGCCAGGAGATTAACGGTGTTAGCCGCCTCCACGGTAAGGTATCAAAATATATGTTCGCAGGTATCTGGAAAGGTTATTTCGCAGAGGAGAACCACGTAGGTTACGTAACTAACGGTGTTCACTTCCCCACATGGGTAGCACCCGAGTGGGACGCTCTCTACACAAAATACTTCGACGCTACTTTCCACGGCGACCAGTCTAACGCAAGCATCTGGGAGGCTATCTACAATGTACCCAACGACGAGATCTGGGCAATCAGAAAGCAGTTGAAGAGCAAGCTCATCGACCACATCCGCCAGTCATTCAAAGAGAACTGGTTGAAGAATCAGGGCGATCCCATGCGCATCGTTAACCTCCTCGACAAGATTAACCCCAACGCATTGCTCATCGGCTTCGGACGTCGTTTCGCAACATACAAGCGTGCACACCTCCTCTTTACAGACCTCGAGCGTCTCGCTCAGATTGTAAACAACGAGGATCGTCCCATCCAGTTCCTCTTCACAGGTAAGGCTCACCCCCACGATGGTGCAGGTCAGGGCTTGATCAAGAAGATTATGGAGATCTCTAAGATGCCTCAGTTCCTCGGCAAGATTATCTTCCTCGAGAACTATGACATGGATCTTGCAAAGATGCTTGTTTCGGGTGTTGATATCTGGATGAATACTCCTACACGTCCTTTGGAGGCATCAGGTACATCAGGCGAGAAGGCTCTTATGAATGGTGTACTCAACCTCTCTGTCCTCGACGGATGGTGGTGCGAGGGTTACAAACCCGGTGCAGGTTGGGCATTGAAAGAGCAGCGTACATACCAGAACCAGGAGCACCAGGATCAGCTCGACGCAGCTACAATCTACGCTCTCCTCGAGAACGAGATTCTTCCCCTCTACCACGACAACAGAGGTGGCAAGGAGTACTCTGACGAGTGGGTTAAATATATCAAGAACTCAATCGCACAGGTTGCACCTCACTTCACAATGAAGCGTCAGCTCGACGATTACTACAGCAAGTTCTACAACAAGCAAGCTAAACGTTTCCACCACTTGATGGAGGACGATGCTAAGGCAGCTCGCACACTCGCTTCATGGAAAGAGCAGGTGGCTGCAAGATGGAACGAACTTGAGGTTGTTTCTATCGAGAAGGACGAGAATGTTGTTAACGGCAACATGGAGGTAGGTAAGAACTATACTATCTCAATGGTAATCGACGAGAAGGGTCTGAACGACGCAGTAGGCGTAGAGCTCGTTACTCTTACAACAGACAACAATGGTAACGATGTTATCTACTCAGTAGAGCCCTTCGCAATGGTTAAGAAAGAGGGTAACCTTTTCACATTCAGCATCGACTATTCTGTAAACAACGCAGGTGCATTCAAAGTATGCTACCGTATCTTCCCCAAACACGAGGAACTGCCTCATCGTCAGGACTTCGCTTTTGTAAAGTGGATGGCATAATTTAGTTACAGACTATAGATACTTTATACAGGCTGTGCCGTGATTGAAAAATTACGGCACAGCCTTATTGTGTTTACACAGGTGAAAAGATTACAACATAAATAGTTATAACATATTAATGAGTAATTTTGTTCGCTATGTATCATTTAAAATCAAATAAAAAGAGTAAATTTGCCTTTAGGATATAGTGAAATGTATGTAACAGTTTTGCTTGTCAATAGAAATAAAGTAAATAATGACAGACAAACAAATAGTAGAAGCACTTATAGCTCGTAATGAACAAGTGACCAAGCAATTCTTTTTCGAGAATTGTCGTCCACTCTTTATGAGCATTATCCGTAATGTGTTCTCATTTCCGGTAGACTATAATGAGTTTGTGAACGAGTTCTACCTTTATTTGATGGAGGATGCTGCATATCGCTTAAAGCAGTTTCAAGGTCGAAGCACAATATATCAATGGATGAAAGTTGTGGCTATACGCTATTTTGTTGCTAAACGCAATATAATGATAGATAATGAACCTAAAGATACTTATACAGATATTGTGATTCAGGACAATATCGTTGATACAGAAAAAGATGTAACAGCAAGGATTGATGTTGAACATCTGTTTTCTCTTATGTCGAATAAACGATATGTTCATGTAATTAAAAAACTTGTATTGCAAGATGTTGAGCCCAGTGTGGTAGCTCGCGAACTTGGAACTAATGTGGAAAATTTGTACAATATTAAGAAACGTGCTATTGCAGCATTGACTGAAATTGCACTAAAAGAAGCCAGGGAATATGGGAGATGAATTAACTAAAAATATTTCGGATGAAGTATTGGCAACTTTTCTGGATGGCAATGCTACCGCACAAGAGAACAAAGAGATTATCTGCGCTCTCTTTGAAGATGCCGAATTGAGAGAATTGCTGCATATATCTCAGTCGGTTGATGCTGAATTGTATGCAATGTCGCATGAATGTGAAATTATTCCTATGACCGCAATGGCTGCAGCATGTGATGAAGGAAACCATTGCTGCTTGGAATGTGAAAAGTATATACTTCGAAAACTTAAAATAGATTTTGACGAACAGCAACTGCTTAAAAATGCATTTGACCGCGGATGGCAGAAAGAGGATGGTACCGCGCTTCATAATGTCGGCAGACATCTTGAAGAGAAGGGGCTGATTGTAACGCGTCAATACAAATCTACCATATGTGATATTATAGATGCACTTGAGGCAGATATGAATGTGATTGTTGCAGTCGACAGTGGGGAACTAATAAACAACAATGTTAATGAGACAATTGAAGATTGTCTTATAGGTCAAAATCCGGATCATACAGTGGTGGTCCTGTCATATAACTCCGAAAAGCAAGAAATTACCATATATGACCCAAATTCATCAAACCAGGAGGATGTATATCCAGTGGAACGCTTTGAGAATGCTTGGAATGACTCAAAAAAATATCTGGTAACCGTAAATTCAAGAAATATGAAAGAATATATTCCAAAACCAATAGATTTGTCAGATGTCGAGTTACACGATGACTTAAATGAATTGCGCGAAGCAATAGCTGAGAATGCTCATGAAGTATGGGCATTGGAAAGACAAGCACAAGGTTGGACATACGGTCCTCAGCGCGACGATGCAAAGAAACACAATCCGTGTATGGTCAAATATTCACAATTGCCCGAAAGTGAGAAAAAATTTGACCGCGAGATGGCTATAAATACATTGAAGTTAGTAAAAAAACTTGGATATGATATTACAAAGCGAGAAGAGACCGAATTGTATAAAGATTTATTGTCACGTATTCGCAATGCAAACGAAACATATTACTGTCCACAGTGTTACGGGGAAAATGTGAAGACTCCTGTTGAGAAGCATCAGGCCTTCTGTCATGTGTGTGGATGTAATCTTAAACAGGAAGATTTATATAAAAGTTAAACTCACATCTTTGCGACAAAATCAGCTTTATAGTTACTTTTGAAATATTTTTGGAATGATGGATTTTTTAAATGGTTGTTGCGAAAAAATTCTGAATGGCCTGAATTTATGGCAAATGTCCACATCTGTGAATTTGTATGACATTGGGTGGTGGAGTGTAATATTTATCTTGCTATTGACTTTAACCATCTGGATTCTATCAAATAAAAGAACTGTGCGAGTGGTTGAATCCATTTCGCGCAATCTTCTGGTGCTATCATCTTTAGTGTGGCTGTCGGGAGTTTGTGTCTATTTGATAGGACTTTACAGAACAGATTTAAACTGGCTTTCGGTTATACCTCGTGCAGTGATTTCTTCCTTTAAAATGTTTGTTGTGGCACACGACCTGGCCCGAGTACCAAAGGAACTTCAAGAGGATGCTATATATATGTCGATATTCTCTATAGTCCATTTTGTTGCTGCATTTATCACCTTCCTATTCATTTTTAGAATGGTTGGTTTCAAGATAAAATCCTCTTGGAATATATTGATACATAAATTGTTTTACTCGCGAGGAAAGGTTGTACATCTTTTTTGGGGAGTAAATGAACCATCGTGTCTGTTGGCGGAATCTATCAGAGAAAAACATTCCACAGATACAATTATATTTGTAGACATTGATGAAGAGTGTACAGATAACACACAAAGAAAGCCTACCCTAAGCAATATAACAAATACTATTACCATCAGGAATTGCGATATTGCCCGTTTGGATGCAATAGGAGCATTGGTCGATAATTGTTACAATGGTCCTGCGGAATATACTACTCAGAAGGATATAGATATTTTTGGACTTTTGAATCTTAAAAATATTGCATCTATCATGCAGAAAAGCGATAAGTCATATATCTATCTTTTTTCTGATAACGAAGCACAAAATATTAGCGGAGCATTGAATTTACAACATGATAAACGATTGCTTTCAATGCGTGAAAATAGTCCATTGATATATATTCATGCTCGTCGTGATGCAAATAATGAGATTTTCGACCACTATTCTCAATACGATGGCGAATCACACAGAATGAAGATTAAGATTGTTGATTCTGCTTATTTGTCAACTCTTGCATTAAAGCAGGATGAGAATCTTCTTCCTGTAAACTGTGTTGAATTTGATAAAAAAAACGGTACGGTTAATACTCCTTTCACATCTCTTATTGTCGGCTTTGGCGCAACTGGACAGGAAGCATTTAAATTCTTGTACGAATACACAGCCTTTATCGGTTCTGATATGAAAAAGACACCTTTCAAATGCTATGCTATAGATGAGAAAATGGACAAACTTGCCGGAATTATCCGAAAAAAAATGCCGGCTATTGGCGAAGATGAACTTACTCTTATTAAGTCATCTGTCGATTCTGAATGTTTTTGGCAGAAGGTAAACGGTATAATCGATCAATTGAATTATGTTGTAATTTCACTTAACAATGATGCTGTAGGTCTGTCGCTTGCCGTTAATCTGTTTAAACATGCATTACAGATGCGTTCGGCAAGCCATCTGCCGCTTAAAATCCTTGTCAGGTGCTATAATAGCAGCAATGAGAAACGAATGACTGAGGTTGTAAATAATCTTAATAACTCAATCAAGGGTTATAATATTGAAATAGCACTTTATGGAAAAGAGAAAGAATTGTATAGCTATAATACCATAATCTCAGATTTAACTTTGCAAGATGCTAAAGTGTTCAATGCTATCTATGAAAACTCCCCAATATCGGCAGAAGAACTTTGGGAAATGAGTTTCGGCAACAAAGAAATTCAAAGATTGATGAATGATAAAAAGATGTCCCGTTACCATGCGGTACACGACATAAATAGGCGAATAGCTCAGAATATTTCAAATTCCTTGCATTCTTCGGTCAAAATGAAACTTATGGGCTTCAACGAAAATGAACTGTCGGAACGTCTTAAATCCTATTATGAATATGTCCAATCTCGCATATATGGCAGTACCGTATATGCATGCAGCGAGGAAGATGCATTGTTGTTGAAAAACATGGCAATAGTCGAGCATGAGCGATGGGTGGCCTCCCACAAACTTTTGGGTTATACATATAGTCCGGAAAATAATTTTGTGAAAAAACAGCATAAATGTCTGTGCAAGTGGGAATGTCTGGACGAAACGACAAAATCTTATGATTGCAATGTGGTAGATACCACCATCAAGATGGCGTATGAAAAACTTAAGAATGCCCCCAATATTAATTAGTTTAGTGATAGATTTTATCTACAGAATTGTTCTTTAATATAAACTTTAATTAAAGAGAACAATGAAAAAGAATTATGTACCGCAACCAATGGATACAAGTGATATCCAGTTGCCAAAGGAATTGAATGTATTGATAGAACAAATGGCAAAGAATGTTCACGAAGTGTGGGCAAAAAGCCGTATTGAGCAAGGCTGGACTTACGGAGAGGAACGCAGCGATGTGTTGAAACATCACCCTTGCCTGATTCCATACGAAGAATTGCCTGAAGTAGAGAAAGAGTATGACCGTGATACTGCGCTTGGCACTTTGAAACTTATAAGCAAATTGGGATTCAAAATTTCAAAAGAGTAGGGGGATCTAATCTTGCATTGAATATGGCCTGTTCATCATTTTAATTTTTATTTAGTGTGAGTGAACAGGCTATTTGTTTTATCGTAAATATAACATAATTGGGTGTACCTTCATGAAAAAGGTACACCCAATTATATGTTTAAATCAGTTGCTTATTTCACCTCAACAAGCTGCAAAGCAACACTTGAGTATTCTGTCTTCAGAAGGTTTCTCATTGCAAGACCCTCTTCCATAAGCATTTTTCCGCTGAATACTTTGCCGTCAACAGCACAAGGTTTTTTCTCGTTTACGGGAGTAAGGTCTTTTACCTTGTATTTCTTATTGGCATCAAGACCTGCCATCTTCACTGTGGGGATGATAGAGTTGATGAAGTGTGCTGTCTTGTAAACATAGAATACTGCCTCGTTCTGCTCGGGAGTTACATACATAAGTGATGCAAGACCTTTGTTGTCGTAGGGCGACACAAGGCGATAGAGGTCACCGAACTGAACGATGGGACGAATGCTCTTGTATGCAGCGATAGCGCGTTTAGCAAATGCTTTGTCTGTCTCTGACATATCCTTGGGCTGAATCTCCATACCCAAACGGCCTGACATTGCAACGTCGAAACGGAACTTCAAAGGTACACGACGACCTGTCTGGTGGTTCTTGTCGGCACTTACGTGTGAAGCCATTGCAATGGCGGGGTAGAATGTTGACACGCCCCACTGGAGGTAGATACGCTGCAATGCGTCTGTATCGTCACTTGTCCAGAATTCGTTGAAGTAGGGGAGGAAACCATAGTTTACACGGCCACCACCACCGGCGCAAGCCTGCATCACAAGCTTGGGATATTTAGCGCGGATGCGCTCGCATACCTTGCGCAAGCCACGGTGATATTCAATGTAGATGTGTGACTGCTTGTCTTTGGGCAGGTAGTATGAACCGTAGTCCTGTACTGAGCAGTTTGCATCCCATTTCATGTACTTGATTTCGGGGAAGTTTGTCATGAGTGAGTCAACAACGCCAAATACAAAATCCTGAACTTCGGGGTTAGAGAGATCGAGGATAACCTGTGTGCCGCCACGGCCTGTAGATACGGGACGGTTGTCTACACGAAGAATCCACTTGGGCTTGTTCTCGAAAAGTTCGCTCTTGGTGTTTGAACTTTCGGGCTCAATCCAAATACCGAATTTGATGTTGTGCTTTTTGGCAGATGCAATAAGACCACCGATGCCTTCGGGAAGCTTCTCTTTGCATACCATCCAGTCGCCGAGTGAGCTTGAACCGTTGTTACGGGGATATTTGTCGCCGAACCAACCATCGTCCATCACAAAGAGTTCACCGCCGATTGCAGAGAATTCCTTCATCATGTTGTCCATTTCCTTCTGGTTAACGTTGAAGTATACACCTTCCCAGCTGTTGAGAAGAATGTCCTCGGCAACGTCGCCCTCCCACAGCTTGTATTTGCGAGCCCAACGGTGGAATGCGCGGCTGACGCCACCCTTACCTGTGGTACTGAATGTCATGCAGAATTCGGGAGTAGCGAATACTTCGTTCTTCTCGAGCTTGTAGAATGAAGTCTCTTCGTTGATGCCTGCGCTTACAGAGAGTGCGGTGTTCGAAGCGATTACTTTAATGAGGTAGTTACCTGTCCATGCAAGAGTACCTGCAAATACGTGGCCATTCTCCTCACCGGGTTTGCCGTCCATTGAAATAAGGAATGAGGGGTTGTCCTGCTCGGTGTTGCACATACCGTCCTTGTTAGAGATTGTCTTCTGACCGTTTGTCAGCTGCTCCTCTGCCATTGTGTGCTCCGAGCCCCAGAAACCGTGGAAGTGTGTCATCCAGTTGTCGCCACGCTGCAAGGGGAAGAAAGCAGATGCAAAACGATAGAGTGTGACAGCCTTCTTGCCTTTGTTCTCAATCTCTGTCCAAGTCGAGATGATGTCGGTTCCTTTGTAAGCCTTGAAGAGCTGTTTCACGATGAAGGGATACACTTTGTCCTTCATTGTGATTTCTGTAACATCTCCATCTTCTGTGCTGAACTGGCGAACGCCTGTTACAGCAAGGTCAAGTGTCATGTTGCCATCGCTGTGCTGAACTGCAATAGCCTTTTCGTTGGCAGTCTTAAGACCAAATGCAGGGTAGCTCTCTACGTTGAGCGCAAGTCCTGCATCGAAAATACCCTGTACGTCGCTCTGTTCGATGCGTGCGCCGTAGTATTGATAAAGGGGTCTTTCGCCCTCAGTTGCAGTAACAAGCAAAGATGTCTTTGCTGTCGAGATAAGATAGTTCTCGGCACTCGCTGCGCCCACTGCAAGCAACAACGAGATAAGCATAAAGAATTTTTTCATAGTTATATAAATTGTTTGAGTTTGTGATTCTCATTTATGCACAGAGGCTGCCCAACATGTATGTCAAACAGCCTCTGAATTTATATTATTGCAAAAGTTGTAAGGTAAATTACTTCGCTACCTTATTAAGACGCTTCAAGATTGCAAAAATGAAGATGGCTGCAACAAGACAGATAGCGATAAGCACACCCCATACTACTGTGAGTGATGCACCCCACATCAATGCGGGAATTGCAACGAGGAAGTTACCGATAGCTGTTGCTACGAACCAACCACCCATCATCATACCTGCATATTTGGGAGGAGCTACCTTAGTTACAAAAGAGATACCGATGGGTGAAAGAAGCAACTCAGCAAATGTAAGTACAAGGTATGTTGAAATCAACCAGTTGGGTGATACGTCTGCCATGTGCAAGGGCTGACCGGTTGCGTCGAGCTCGGGTGCGGGCAAACCAATTGAACCAGCAGTGAGAAGCACGTATGCAACTGCAGCTACCAACATACCCAATCCAATCTTCATGGGTGAAGAGGGCTCTTTGCCTTTCTTTGCCAAAGCACTGAAGATAGCAATAGAAACGGGAGTAAGCATCACCACAAAGCAAGCATTGAACTGCTGGAAGATGGGTGCGCTAACCTCTGTTGTTTCGGGAAGTGTGTTGTATTTGTAAATGAGACCACCTACAGCACCTGCGATAACTGCGCCTGCAATAGCCTTACCTTTACCTGTTTTGCTCTGTACAAGACCGAAAAGACCATATACAAGGAAAATACAGAATACAAGGTTCACAACATCAAATGCCATGCTCTGAATACCTGTAGATGAAGTTGCTGTATAGTCACGTGCAAAGAATGTAAGAGTTGAACCATTCTGGTGGAATGCCATCCAGAAGAAGATAACTACTGCAAATACAAGGCAAAGACATACGATACGCTCTTTTGTCTCAGCAGGAGAAAGTTCTTTTACATTTTCGTCACCTGCAGCAGCCTTAGCCTTGCTGCGGTCTGTGTGGCTGAATGTATTGCGGAAGATGTAGTATATAGCGATAGAAGCGATCAATGAAAGGCACGCAACGCCGAATGCAAAGTGATATGAGTCGGCCTCGCTTACACCAAGTGAGTTCTGTGCCCACTTCATTATTTCAATGGCAGCTGTAGGAGCAAACATCGCACCGATGTTGATTGCCATATAGAATACGCTGAAACCGGCATCACGTTTGTCTGCATATTTGGGATCATCGTAAAGATTACCTACCATTACCTGCAAGTTACCTTTAAAAAGACCTGTTCCCACAGAAATAAGCAACAACGCACCACCCATTGCAATCATTGCCAAAGTGTTTGCTCCCAAAGGAAGTGCAAGAAGCACATATCCCAAGAACATAATCGAGATTCCGATTGTTACCATCTTGCCGTAGCCCAATTTGTCAGCAGCGATACCGCCGAAAAGAGGCATAAAGTAAACAAGACCAAGGAATGTTGAGTAGATTGATGCTGCAGCAGCGGCTGAAAAACCGAAGTTTGCCTGCAAGAATAACACGAATACTGCCAACATGGTGTAGTAACCGAAGCGCTCACCGGTGTTGGCCAAAGCCAAGGCATACAAGCCTTTTGGTTGTCCTTCAAACATAGATTTAAATTTATTGGTTAGTTAATATTTTAATTTGTTCCGTCTTTACAGTGCTTATATTATATCTTTTGGGACATAAATAGGCACACTATGAATCATTTTGCAAAGATAACGAAAGACTCGGACATTTAAAACAAGCATGCTTGTTTTTTTGCCCGAGTCCTATTATATCTTATTTAACTTCGTTATTTTATGATAACATTCACATTATTTATCTCTTATGCTTCGCTGTTGGGTGTAAATTCGCCTGCAAGCGGCATGCTCATTCCACGTGCTACTTCGTCGGGCGATTCGTATCTTCCTAAAAGGAACATCAGCTTTGTGAGCAGACACTCCACGGTGCTGTCGTATCCGCTGATGACTCCCGCATCGAGTAGTCGCAGGCCTGTTTCATATAGTCGCATCTGAACAGTTCCAGTCAGGCACTGCGACACATTGACGATTATGATTCCGCGTTCAATCGCATCCTTCAGCAGTTTGATGAATGACGGCTTTTGTGGTGCGTTGCCTGCTCCGTAAGTCTTTAGCACGACTGCGCGCAATCCGGGAGTGTAGAGTATATTGCGTATGATATTCTCCTGTATGCCTGGGAAAAGCGTCAACACTATTACGTTTGTGTCGTATGTGTAGTGGGGAATCAATGGCTTTGATGGGTCAACCGGTGCTATTTTGTCATACTCGTACTTTATGTTTATGCCGGCTGTTGCCAACGATGGATAGTTGTAGGAGCGGAAGGCATTGAAATTTTCGGCATTTATCTTTGTCGTGCGGTTGCCGCGCAACAGATGGCTTTCGAAAAATATGCACACCTCGGGTACTACGGGAGTGCCGTCGGCTTTCTGAGCGGCTGCAATTTCGATTGCAGTGATGAGATTCTCTTTGCCATCTGTGCGCAGTGTTCCTATGGGCAACTGACTGCCGGTGAGAATGACGGGCTTGCTCAGATTCTCCAGCATAAAGCTGAGCGCAGATGCTGTGTAGGCCATTGTGTCGGTACCATGCAGAATGACAAAGCCGTCGTATTTGTCGTAATTATCGTTTATTATCTTTACGAGCTTTGCCCATGCTTTCGGCTCAATGTCCGAGGAGTCGATGGGAGTGGAGAACTGATAGGAGTCTATTTTGTAGTTGAAGCGTTTGAGTTCAGGGACATTCTCAATGAGTTTGTCGAATCTGAAGCTCTCCAATGCTCCTGTCTCGCTGTTTTGTATCATTCCGATGGTACCACCGGTATATATAAGAAGTATTGATGGGGTTTTTGCATTCATTGTTGTTGTGTTACTTTTTATATATTTTTTCTGTTACCGTTTTATTGTTGTCGAACAGTGTTTTGCGTATGTATGTGCCTGATGGCAGATTGTCGATGTTGCTGCCAACTTCGTTGCCCAAAATATTGTAGTATGTTACGTTCACTATTTCTGCAGGTTCGTCTTTTATGTTCTCTATTGATGTCTTCACGTCGTCAAGCTGGTAGCCTGTCAGCGTGTCGATAGTTTCAAATTCGTTGTTTGTGCTGAACAGGTTGGTCGTTGCAGGGGTGGGGCGATAGATTATATGCAGCTTGTCGCTACCGTCGGGGTAACGTCCGAATGAGCGGTCATCGTCGTGCGATGTGTATTCAATTTCGTCGCGCCACAGCAATGTGCTGTCGTTTTCAGCGTATGCACTGAGAATAAGTCTGCCACCGGCTGCGGGAAGCTTGAACGGCAGATGCAGTTCGCGGTTGTTACTATCCTCGTCCGCCCATAGGATACAGTATCCATGGGGTTTGATGATGGTCTTGCTGGGATAGTTGTTGGGTATACGGTAGAGTCGAGGATTCTTCTCGTCGTTGCTTATATATAGACCTCCTATGTTGAATGGTTCATCGGTGAGATTGTATAGTTCTACCCAATCGCTTTTTTCAAAGTAGTCGTTCTGCACCATCTCTTTGTTTGCTGCAATTTCGTTTATGCGTATTGCAGGCGTGGGGAATCCGTGCATGGAGTCGACTTTCGTAAAAATGGGACGAAGTACGTAGTTGTTTCTCTCCGGAACAAGTTCGAATGTCTTGCTGTAATAATTGGGTTTTCTTGCCTGAGATTTCTTGTTGACAGCATTAGGGGTGACGTTTGATATTACCGACCACTCCTTGAATTTATATCCGTATGGTTCATCCACTTTTATCGAATAATTGCGTCCCAAGTGCATGTAGCCTTCGAATTTGCCGGTAGGCACTTCTATGCCATTTATGTATATAGGAGCTTTTACATTAGGTACGATGCTTACCTTTACAGGAGCGCCCAACGAAAATTCTTGGGCTAACTGTGTGTTGTAAATTTCGGGACGCATCTTGGCAAAGGTGATGTACTTGTCGGCGCGCGAATGTATGTTGTAGTTTTGAGACCAACGTGACAAATGGTAGGGTATTTCGTCTTCGATGAGCGCGACAACGCTGTCGATTATTGCATTGCAACGTTCCTGGCGTATGGTGCCACCTATGACTGCAGTTGCATGGTCTACAAACTTTTCGCGAAATTGTTTATATTTTTTCAATCCTTGATAAATTTTACCAATATATGCGTTGGTGTTATTCAGACCCGAACGACTGCTCTCGGTAAACTGGTTGTAGTTGAGTGTGCCGAATCCGCTGTCAATGTCGTAGAGTATCCAGCGAAAAAGTCCGTTGTTTCTACTACGATAGAATTTCACATTATTACTCATCCAGTCGCCATTGCCAATGAAACTTTGTATAACGACGTAGTTGATGAATTCGTCAATGTCGAGTATCTGCCTAATCTCTTCGTATGTTTCATCGGTAGCAGCCTTGTCTATGTAATCTAATAATTTCTCCAGCTTTTTTGTGTCGCCTATGCTTATTCCGTTTGAACCGCCGCCTGACAAACTGTTTGTTATAAAGTCAAGATTCTCTTTATCGTATCCCCAGTTGGTACATGCGTGCTGATGGTTGTTTCTCTCTCGAATGTTTATTATTCCGAAGTATTCTCCATTTATGTAGTGTACTGCAGGTTGGTAGGCCTGATAGTCCACGTCTACGACGTTGGCAAACATACATTGCTGTACAGCATCGGCCATCATAGATGAGTGGAAGTCGTTACCACTGTTGCGCAGATTGAGACTTTTGAAACGAAAGTATGGTTTTTGCGCGAAGAAACGACTCTTGAAGAAATTTTCTCCTTCGTACTTTTTCTCGGCATTCAAGTGTAATGACTTTTCGTTGTAAGCACGTGAATATCCTCCACCAACGTTGATGTCGCATTGCTGTGAATGGTATTGGTTATGGGGATTGTTTATAAATTCCACATTAGCCGGGCGTCGCCAGTCCTGATTCCAGTTGGCGGCATAGGATATTCCGTTGCCTGAAATTCCATTGGTGCCAACACAGTATATACCTATAGTATCGTCCCATAGGTTCTTGGGGTCGGTTACAATGGATATTATTGGAAGGGTGATTGTGCGCTTCTTCTCAATTATATATGTGCATGTGAGAATTTCCGAGGGAATGCAGCCATCTTCATATGCTCGGAATCGTATGACGGTTGGTGTTTTTATAATCAGCTTGCCGTTCCAGATTTCGCTCTCGCGAGTGGGCTCGCTACCATCTGTGGTGTAATGGATGGTGCCTGTGGTATTCTTCAATCGCAGAGTGACATCTTCGGAATATAGTCCGGGCTGTATAACAGGAACCGGCTTTGGCAGACGCTTTACGGAAAACTCGCTGTTGTTGTTTGTTGCACCTGGGGTGGGGGTTATACAGGTTGCCCATTCTCCTTGGCGTCCGTCCGTTCTGCGTGCGTACGATGTTTCGGGGTAGGAGTAGCCATATTCCACCTGGTCTGCCAAAAGAAGGTTTCTGTTGTAGAGATAGAGTGTCGCTCCGTCGCAGTCGAGTTTGAAATTAACCTGTCGATGGTTGGCTTCGTTGTTCTCGAAGAAGATTACTTTGTATGAACCGGCTTCGATGGTGCCAATATCTTCGGGAAGGGTATATTTTGCAGGGTAGAGGGGGTTGTCTGTCAGTGTGTAGCCTGCCAGATTTATGCTTCTGTTATTGAAATTGTATAGCTCTATCCATCCGCCATAGTTGTAGGTAGGGTCCATCAGAAAAGATGTGTTTGCCGGCATTATCTCGTTTATGATAATACCACCTACTTGTGCCAGCATGTTGGTTGATATAAGTATTATTGTTATGATGGATATAAATATTCTTTTCATGATAAATTATATTTGTGCATCGAATGCACAAATATAATTTATTAATTAGGTATACAGAAATTTTCACTCTGTTTTATTTACGAATAAATGGTTTTAGGAGCTACTTGAAGAGATTTTTCAGCCTTGTCAGTATATTTCCTTTGTCGGCTTCTTTGCGTGCTTCGGTATATTCGTTGTGATAGCACTCCTGGTAGTAACCGCTTGTGCATCGCTCTACAAATGTTTCGGGCAGGGAATTTACATATTCTGCGGAACTTTCCGATGTGCGGAATCTGTATTGTGGAAGCTTGTTTTGTTTAGCAAAGGCCTCTTTTTCCATTTTCTCGGTGTCGATGTAGAATAGACAGAAATTATTGAGTTCTTCCGTCATCAAAAAGCCTTTGTATGAACCTCCCATGCAATCCAACTTTGTACGGTAGTCGGCAAGATCCTTTATTTTTATACATTGATAACCATGTGACTGAATCTCTTCTTCAAGTTTTTGAATTAATTTGTTCATAGTAATTTGTTTTTAGTGTTCGTTTAATAGAGTACTCCTTAATTTGTTTTCCCACACTTTGCCTAATAACAATTGAAGGTTCGATTTTGTTCGCCGATTTTGCATTTTTTTTTATTTTTTTTCGTCAGATGGTGATTCTGAGCTAAATTTGTGCGATTTTTTGCTTATTCAAGCTATTCATAATAGAAAGAGAAGATGATAGGAACCATAATTAACGTTGCAACAATTGTTAGCGGAAGCCTTATTGGCTCGTTGCTTAAGCGCAGCATAAAACCGGAGTATAGCTCGGCGCTTTTCAATGCGCTGGGACTTGCCTGTCTGGGGTTGGGTTTCAATGCTTGTATCACACGCCTGAATGAGAGTGAATTTCCAGTACTGTTTATTGTCAGCCTGGCAATAGGAACCCTTATCGGTACAGCGTTTTCGCTGGATGACAGGTTAAAGCAATTGATGAATAGAAAAAAGGGAACAACTCTCGCTGAGGGAATTACGACGGCATCGTTGCTATATTGTGTGGGTACTCTTTCGATAGTAGGCCCTATTATGAGTGCGCTGTATGGTGACAATACATTTCTTATCACCAATGCAACATTGGATTTTGTAACTTCTATGGTGCTTGCAGCGTCATATGGTGTAGGTGTAATGTGGGCTGCTGCTGTGCTGTTCATCTGGCAGGGGAGTATTTATGGAATGACAATGCTTTTCGGCAACCTGCTTTCCGATTCATTGATAAGAGAAGTTTCCATTGTCGGAGGATTGCTGATTGTCTGCACCGGACTATCAATTCTTAAAATTAAGGACTGCAAGACTATAAATATGCTTCCGGCATTGCTTGTTCCTCCTCTGTTTTTTATTATTCGCTGTTTATTGAAATGAAGTATTTGTTGCAATTTTGTATAATTCTAGCTGTTTCGCTTGTTGGCGAACTGCTGAACAGATTCGTTCCGCTTCCAATCCCGGCAAGTGTATATGGAATGGTTATTCTGTTTCTGGCTCTTGCAACCGGAGCAATAAAGTTGTCGCACGTAAGAGCTACGGGACGTTTCCTGATTGACATATTGCCACTGTTGTTTGTAGCCCCTGCTGTCGGGTTGGTGGATTCATGGGCAACGATGCAGGAGTTTTGGTTGGCTGTCGTGGTAATTTCGCTTATCAGTACAATATTTGTCATTGCAGTGTCGGGCAGAATCACGCAGTTTATCATAAACAGGAAAGGAGGCCGGAAATGATTGCCGAAATTTTTGATAATTCGCTGTTTGCCGGAGTGGTTCTGAGCGTGGCAGCCTATGGAGTAGGACTTGTGGTGTACAGACGTTTCAAATTCTTCCTGTTTAATCCGCTGCTTATAGCCATTGTCATGTCAATAGCTTTGTTGCTGCTTTTCGGTGTCGATTACTCTTCATATGAGAAAAGTACAAAATATCTGAATTTCTTGCTTACACCCGCGACTGTCTGTCTGGCAATTCCTTTGTACGAGCAGTATAAATTGTTGAAAGATAATTTTACGGCAATCATAGTGGGAATAGCTTCGGGCGTCGTCACCGGGTTGGCAACTATCTTTCTGTTAGCATTGCTCTTTGGCCTCGGACACTACGAGTATGTAACCTTGTTGCCAAAGTCTATTACCACAGCCATAGGAATTGCTCTCTCAGAGGAACTTTCAGGCTGTATATCCATTACAGTTGTCTCTATTGTCATTACAGGTCTTTTCGGCAATATTGCCGGCGAGAAGATGTGCCGTGTCTTTGGCATTGAGCATCCTGTGGCAAAGGGAGTTGCCATTGGAACATCGGCACACGTGATGGGTACTGCCAAAGCTATGGAAATGGGTGAGATTGAGGGTGCCATGAGCAGTTTGTCCATTGTGGTTGCAGGTTGCATGACAGTGGTTGGCGCCATTCTTTTCTCCTCCTTCATTTGATTAATTGTTATCTTAAAAACAATATGGGCTTGCACTTCAGAATTCGAAATGTAAGCCCATCTGATTTGATATAATTGTTACTATATTGTATTCAGTAACAAGATGGTTTTTACCTCGTATTTATATATGTCTTTAACCGTAACGGCACGCAATAATTCCGGGGTGAATTGCAGCAGACAATAATCCTTGGAATCGGCGCCATCGGGAAAGTAAAAAGACATTGTGTCGTGCCACAATTCTCTCTTTTTGCCGCTCTCCTCAACAACCTTTATTCTGCCGGTGATGGATGCTGTGAATTCGTCGTTGTAGTACGAGAGTCCTGCCCGTGGATTCTCTTTGTATGCCTTCACCTTTTCGCTTTTCAGCGAAGTGGCGAACCAGATTTCTTTGTTTTTTCCAACAGCGGTAATGGACATCGGCACAGGACGCGGATAACCACTGGCGGTTATTGAGGCAAGTGATACCTGTGTACCGGCTTTCAGTTGCGAAAAGACTTTTTCGGTAGTGTTCATGGTGGTGGTTCTTAAATTTGTTCTTTCAATCACTTTCGGTGTATTCTATTGCGAATGGCCGTTTCCTGTGTGTGAATTGAACCAATTTTATAGAACCCACCATAAGCTTTAAATTCTCTCTTGCTGTATAAACAACAATGCGATTGTTTTGCTTATGGTGTTACATTAATACTTATGAATGTTTGTTTCCTATCCCTAATATTTCTCTGACCAGGGTGTCGAACATTGCTTCATCAGCAGAGGAACCATTGTTTATCATGTTCCACAAACTATTTAGTGCATTGTCCCTGTGGATGTGGCTGAAGCCTTGTATGGCATCACTGTTGCGTCCGGCATTGTCAAGGTCGCCAAGCATCTGACGTATTGTTCGCTCGCTGTAACGTTTGCTCAATCGCAATGTGCCTCCTCGTTCTTTGAAGATGATTTTTTTGTCACGAAGGTACGATAGAATTTCATGTGTAAGATGTGCCGGAAGTTCATATTCATCCTCTATGTTTTCGGCAAGTTTATCGGCATTGAAACTGCCCGAGAAAGGGTGAAGCGACTCGATGCGTTCGAGTACCAGTATGCAAAGGAATTTGTGATAGTAGTGATTGATGCTTCGGTAATCGTCGTTTCTCTCCTGCTCGTCGGCTTTCTGCAAAAAATAGTTCCATTTTGAGCCGGCAAGGCAGATGGTCCATGTGAAATAGATGAGCAGCACGAAAATCATCAGACTGGCAAGGTCGCCATAGATGTTTCGATAGTTGAACATAGAAATTATATACAGACTGAAGTATTGCATCAGTGCAAAGATTGAGCCGCACACACAGGCCGATATAAGTGCATATTTTGATTTTACTTTTGTCTTGGGAATGTACTTGTATGCGGCAAACAGTATAAGAATATATGTTGCTACTGAAACGATGAATACATTCAGTTCGCGTACGATGCTGTCGCTGAAGATAGAAGATACGCTCCACCAGAGAACCAGTGCCATGACTACAACAAATGGCATGACAAGCACTATTGTAAATGTCTTCAGCAACTGTCCGAAGCTGCGTTTCTTTTCGTTCCACAACATGTTGAATGTGGAGTCGATGGTGCTGAAAATAGAGAAGACTGAATAGAGAAGCAGTGCTACGCCAATTCCGACACCGAGCCACATTGTTACTTTTGTGTTGCTCAAGTAGCTGTTGGCATACAACAGCAGACTATCGGAAATAACCTCCTGACCTTGAAACAGATTCTGAATCTGCAATATAAAAAGATCGTCGTATCCGAGTCCCTTGGCTATGGCTATCATCAGCGACATTATGGGTACAATGGCGAATAGTGTGTGATAGGTAAGTGCTGCCGAAGAGAGCTGTAATCTGCCGAAACTCTCCACCAGTTTTATTATCGACCAGGTGAAACGATGTTTGCTCATCTGGCGATAGTACTTGACGCTGGTGCGTTTTATAAACCTTCTTATGTGGTTGAAAATTGATATTATCCAGAGCATAGTGTTTTCTGTCTTGTGTTTGTTCAGTATTAGAGATTATCAGCAGGGTAGTGTACGCCCAACTGACGACGTATTTCGTCTATTATTTCCATTGTGGCCAACGAATTGTCGAGAGTATTGACAAGTGATTCTTTCTTGCCCTGTTCCACCAGATTTATAAATTCTGCAATCTCGTAGTAATATTCGCTGTGTTCAAGCGGCAGACCTATTGCTGCACCGCTGTATGATTGCTCCTTGCCCTGCGACGTGGCTTTTCGGGGGATGAATTTCACATCCTTTGTGATATGTATCTTGTCGAGCAACAGATTGCCCTCTTCGCCCTCAATTTCCGTAGGGAGTGCCGAGTTTGCAATCTTCGAGTAGAGAACGGTGGCATTCATTCCTTCGTATGAGAAGTTTACTGCTCCTTGCCCGTCGACTCCGGTGTGCAGCACTATTCCTTGAGCATCAATTTTGGTGGGGCGACCAAAAAGTGCAACCATCGGGTATATTGTGTATATACCGATGTCCATCACAGCTCCATTGGAAAGCTCGGGTTTGAAAGCATTCAGAATGGTTCCCTCCTTGAACTTGTCGTAGCGTGACGAGTATTGGCAGTAGCTGGCAAAGTAGCGACGTATGGTGCCAAGATTCTTAAGTTGGTCCTTTACGATGGCAAAATTGGGATTCAGTGTCGAAATCATTGCCTCCATCAGAGTGACGTTGTTCTTTCGGGCAACCTCTATCATCTCTTTTGCTTCGCGGGCATTGGATGCGAAGGGTTTTTCGCATAGTACATGCTTGCCGCGGTTCATACATGCAATACTCTGCTTGGCATGCATGTAATTGGGAGTTGCAATGTAGACAGCATCTATCAGGTCACTTTCGGCCATCTGCTCCAAAGATGTAAATGTGTAAGGAATACCATGTTTGGCTGCAAACTCATCGGCACGCTCCTGTGTGCGTGAACACACTGCCACAAGTTCGAAACGACTATCCTCTCTGCCACCTGCTATCACCCAGTCTGTTATGTTGTTGGTGCCAATCACACCGAAACGGATTTTCTTCATTAATGCAAAATTTTTCTATTACTATTGCGAAGATAATGCAACTTTATCTATAATCGAACCGGAATATCGACAAAATTTAAATATTTTTTCTATTTCAACCATATACCGGTAGTTGCAACCTGTCGATAGCAATGTAGTGACTCTTGTTAAAGATATTCTTTAGACAGAATGGGGCAGCGGTTACTGTTTCACAAGTTTACACATTGTAATAATTGCATAATAAACCATACTGGTATGTCAAAAGTTGTTTGGCATACCCTCCGGCTTTTTGAAGGTGATTTATCTCGTCTTACACCTTATCCTGTATTTATTTTGCTAATTTGTGGACGCCGTCTATTGATATTCAAAAAAAAATGATAACTTTGCGCATCTTAACGAAATGATGCTCGGAAGATGCTGATTTTGTCGTCGAATCAGACAGTCTGTTATCCTCTGCGCCAATAATTACATGTAAGAAAAACAATAAACACTATGGATAAAAAATTTCCGGTATACAACCAACTGAATCTGCCCCTGATAAACAAAGAGGTGCTGAACGAATGGGATGAGAATGATGTCTTTACCAAAAGTATGACTGAACGCGAGGGCGCACCCTCGTTTGTCTTTTACGAAGGTCCTCCTTCGGCAAACGGTATGCCGGGAATCCACCACGTGATGGCACGTACCATTAAAGATACTTTCTGTCGTTTCAAGACAATGAAGGGATTCCAGGTTAAGCGTAAGGCCGGATGGGATACTCACGGACTCCCCGTTGAACTTGGAGTGGAGAAGAAACTTAACATCACAAAAGAGGATATTGGTAAAAAAATATCTGTCGATGACTACAACCGCAATTGCCGCGAGGAGGTGATGAAATATACTCAGGAGTGGGTTGACCTGACACGCAAGATTGGATATTGGGTAGACCTCAACAATCCTTATATTACTTACGAGAATAGCTACATCGAGACACTTTGGTGGTTGCTCAAGCAACTCTACAATAAAGGCTTGCTTTACAAGGGTTACACCATTCAGCCATATTCTCCCGCTGCAGGTACAGGACTCAGCTCGCACGAGCTTAACCAGCCCGGATGCTACCGTGATGTCAAGGATACAACAGCAGTGGCTCAGTTCCGCATGCTCGATCCCAAACCCGAAATGACAGAGTGGGGTACACCTTACTTCATTGCTTGGACAACCACACCCTGGACACTTCCTTCAAACACAGCTCTCTGCGTAGGCCCCAAGATTGACTATGTGGCAGTGCAGACATACAACCCATATTCAGGCGAACCTGTGACTGTGGTATTGGCAAAGGCTCTTCTTGCAGCTCACTTTAACCCCGCAGGTGCCGAACTTCCTTTGGATGCTTACAAGCAGGGCGACAAAGTTATTCCTTATAAGGTTATTGCAGAGTATAAAGGCGCAGACCTTGTAGGTATGCACTATGAACAGCTCTTCCCCTGGGTGAAGCCTGTTGTCAAGGAGGAGAATGGTGCTATCCGTCCTTCTGACGATGCATTCCGCGTGATTCCCGGTGACTATGTTACCACTGAGGATGGTACAGGTATCGTACACATTGCACCTACTTTCGGTGCTGACGATGCCTTTGTTGCCAAAGCGGCAGGAATCCCCTCGCTCTTCATGGTAAACAAGAAAGGCGAAACACGTCCTATGGTAGATTTTCAGGGACGTTTCTGGGTGCTGGACGAGCTTGACGAGGATTTTGTGAAGAATTGCGTAAACACCGAGGCTTATGCACAGTATGCAGGCGGATATGTAAAGAATGCCTACGACCCCAAATATACAGTAGACGGCAAATTTGACGATAAGGCTGCTGCTAAGGATGAGACACTTGACATTCAGCTCTGTATGTGGATGAAACAGCAGAATAAAGTGTTCAAGATTGAGAAGCATGTCCACAATTATCCCCACTGCTGGCGTACAGACAAGCCCGTACTCTATTATCCCCTCGACAGCTGGTTCATCAAGGCTTCTGCCATGAAGGAGCGCATGTCTGAACTGAACAAGGGTATCACATGGAAACCCGAATCTACAGGTACCGGACGTTTCGGCAAATGGTTGGAGAACCTCAACGACTGGAACCTCAGCCGCAGTCGTTATTGGGGTACACCGCGTCCCATCTGGACAAGTGAGAGTGGCGAGGCTATCTGCATCGGTTCAATCGAAGAACTTTACAACGAAATAGAGAAATCTGTTGCTGCCGGAGTTATGGCAAGCAACCCCTATAAAGAGAAAGGTTTTGTTCCCGGCGACTACAGCCGCGAAAATTATGACAAGATTGACCTTCACCGTCCCTATGTTGATGACATTAAACTTGTATCGTCAACAGGCGAGGTGATGAAACGCGAACTTGACCTTATCGACGTATGGTTCGACTCAGGTGCAATGCCCTACGCACAGATACACTATCCTTTTGAAAACAAAGAGGTGTTCGACAATGGTTCAATCTATCCGGCAGACTTCATTGCCGAAGGTGTTGACCAGACACGTGGCTGGTTCTACACACTTCACGCAATAGGCACAATGGTGTTTGACAGCGTGGCATACAAAACTGTAATTTCAAATGGTCTTGTCCTCGACAAGAATGGCGACAAGATGTCTAAACGTCTTGGAAATGCCGTAGACCCCTTCGGTGCTATCGAGCAGTATGGCAGTGATGCACTCCGTTGGTACATGATTACAAACTCTGCACCCTGGGACAACCTTCGTTTCAATGAAGAGGGTGTGAAAGAGGTTACCCGTTCATTCTTTGGCAAGCTCTATCAGACTTACAGCTTCTTTACAATGTATGCCAATGTCGATGGATTTACATTTGCCGAGCCTGAAATTCCTGTTGCTGAGCGTCCCGAACTTGATCGTTGGATTATCTCCGCACTGAATTCTTTGGTGAAGAATGTGAACGACTGTCTGAACGACTATGAGCCGACTAAGGCGGGACGTTTGATTCAGGACTTCGTTATAGACAACGTCAGCAACTGGTTTGTTCGCCTCAGCCGTAAACGTTTCTGGGGTTCGGACATGAGCAAAGACAAACTCTCTGCTTACCAGACACTGTATACATGTCTTGAAACAGTGGCAAGACTCATTGCACCTTTCGCACCTTTCTACGCTGAGCGTCTTTACAAAGACCTCACAAGTGTGACAGGTACAAAATATTCATCGGTACACCTTGCTCTCTATCCCGAATGCAACGAAGCATCGGTAGACAAGGAACTTGAGTATCGTATGGAACTTGCACAGCAGATTTCTTCAATGGTGCTTGCACTTCGCAAAAAAGAGCATATAATCGTGCGTCAGCCTTTGCAGAAAATTGCAATCCCCACTACTGACGAAACAATGAAGAACCGCATTGAGGCAGTGAAGGCATTGATCCTGAGTGAGGTTAACGTCAAGGAACTTGAATTTGTTGAGGGTGATGGCATTCTGGTGAAGAAAATCAAATGTAACTTCCGTACACTTGGCAAGAAGTTCGGCAAGCTGATGAAGAGCATAAATGCAGCTGTCACAGAGATGTCGCAGGAGCAGATTGCACAGCTTGAGGCTAATGGCAACATTACACTTATTGTAGAGGGTACAGAGGCTGTCATTGAAACATCTGACGTTGAAATCTACAGCGAGGATGTACCCGGATGGACTGTTGCCAACGAAGGTGCATTGACAGTTGCTCTCGATGTTGAGGTTACAGAAGAGTTGCGCCAGGAGGGTATTGCTCGCGAAATTGTCAAGAAGATACAGACCATGCGTAAAGAGTGTGGATTTGACATTGTTGACCGCATTGCAGTGTGCCTGACAAAGAGCAGCGCCAGCGACCAGGCTGTAGAGAAATTCTCGGAATACATCAGCAACCAGGTGCTTGCCGATTCATTGACCCTTGTCGACTCATTGGAAAATGGCGAGGAGATTGAGCTTGATGATGCTAAAATCAGTGTAAGCATTGCTAAGGCATAAACAGAATTGAAACTATACAACTTTTATATTATACTACTATGGCAGAAAAGAATCGTTATTCAGATGAGGAACTTGAGGAGTTCCGCGCAGTTATAAACTCAAAGCTCGAATTGGCGAAGCGTGACTATGACCAAATGATGAGAAGCCTTCGCAACGAAGATAGTAATGACGTTGCCGACACATCGCCCACATACAAAGGTTTGGAAGATGGCAGCTACAGCTCTTCGAAAGAGGAGTTGATGCAGCTTGCACAGCGTCAGGCAAAATTCATTCAGGGTCTTCAGGCGGCAATCATCCGCATTGAGAACAAGACCTATGGCATTTGTCGTGAAACAGGTAAGCTCATTGCCAAAGAACGCCTTATGGCAGTTCCTCATGCAACATTGAGCATTGAAGCTAAAATGGCAGGTAAAAAATGATGCCACACAAAAAACGTCTGATATTGTCGGTTGCCATCCTGACACTTGCGATAGTGGCCGACCAGGTAATCAAATTCGCGGTTAAGCTCTCGATGTTCAAACACGAGAGCCACCGCGTCTTTGATTGGTTTTACATATATTTCACCGAGAATAACGGAATGGCATTCGGAATGGAACTTTTCGACAAGCTTTTCCTGACAGGTTTCAGAGTGGTAGCGGTAATATTCATCACCTATTATCTCTTCAAGATAGTAAAGAATATGAAATTCCCGACAGGATACATTGTGTGTATTGCACTTGTGCTTGCCGGAGCGCTGGGCAACCTTATCGACTCGCTCTTCTATGGTGAAATTTTTACCGACAGCAACGGACGTGTGGCAGAACTTGTTTCGTGGGGTAATGGCTATGGCGATTTTCTCTACGGACAAGTGGTGGATATGTTCCATTTCCCTCTTTTCAGTTTCTATTGGCCTGAGTGGATGCCATTTGTCGGTGGTGAATATTTTTTATTTTTCAGCCCGATATTCAACTTTGCTGATGCCTGCGTCAGTTGTGGCATGATTGCCATCATGCTGTTCTATGGCAAATATCTGAATATGAGCTATAAAACAAAATAAGACAGCAGCTTATGAAATTCTACATCACACTTATCTCTACACTCTTATTGTTGGTGTCGTGCCAGATAAAGACACCTGACGATATAATACAGCCCGACGAAATGGAGTCGTTGCTGTACGACTATCACATTGTCCAGGCTATGGGTAAAGAGGTAGGAGATGCAGAAGATTACCAGGTGAAGCTGTACTACGAATATGTATTTAAAAAGCACGGTGTCACAAAAGAACTGTTCGATTCATCTCTTGTGTGGTACACACGCCATCCATCCTATCTGATGCAGATGTATGCCGATTTGCAGGAGCAGTTCGACTACGAGGTGGCTGCACTTCAGGAAGATAAATTATTGGCACAGGTGACAAATAATATCGAGAAAGATTTCTCGGTGGACACACTCCAGTTATGGGATGGCAGAGTGGTGGAACGACTTACTTCGGCACCATTGAACAATAAGCAGATAATGAGTTTCAGCTCGGATACTGCATTCGTTGCCGGTGATAGCGTGGCATTCAGTTTTGATACACGATTCTTCTCTCCTATGAAAGAAAAATCCCAGGGAGTTTATGCAGCTTTGCTGCTCACATACACAGACAACACCACCGAGAGCAATGCGTTGAATATCTCTGTTTCAGGAAGCAATGTTATAACTGTGCCACGCGACTACAATCGCACTATTAAAGATATTGACGCATTCATCTATTACACCGACAATGACAAGAGCGCAAGGTCAGGTGTTGTTCTTAACGCAGTATCACTTGTGCGCATTCATCCCATGGCAGAAACGACCGAATAACCATGATTGTCGGTACACATAGATTGTATAATCTGTCAGAAGAGGTGGCGTTGCATCAAGTGATAAAGGTGCGCGATGGCTTTGTGACTGATATTTATCCGTTTGAGGCGGAATTACATTCGATGGTGTGGTTCGATGCGGTCGTACTTTCCGATTCACTTTTTGAAAAACGTCTTTTCGACACAATGGACAATCTGCTCAAATTCACAGGGAGGAATCTGAGCATTGAAACACCTTGTCGTGCCTATGGCATTACCATAGACAGCGGTGGCTGTTTACTTGAACCGTTAATCTGATTTTCGATTGTGTAAATGAAAGAGCAGAATCTCCTTATTTCACTCTGCGACGGAATTCGCTGCAAACAATTGCTGTTGCAGTAGATACATTCAGCGACTCCGATGTTGGGCGTCCAATGGGGAAGTTCGGTATGAGAATACGTTCGCTGATGCACTTTTCACATTCTTTGCCAATGCCATTGCCCTCGTTGCCCATGATCACTATTCCGTTTGCCGAAAGTGAGTGTTCGTAGATGTTTTTGCCATCGAGGAATGTTCCGTACACCGGGACACTCTTTTTTTGTGCCTTTATAAATTGTGGCAAATCCACGTAGTGTATGTTTACCCTTGCGATTGCGCCCATTGTTGCCTGCACAGTCTTCGGATTATAGATGTCTACTGTGCCTATCGAGCAAAATATATTTTCGATACCAAACCAATCGGCAATTCTTATTATTGTTCCAAGATTACCGGGGTCCTGAACATCGTCAAGTGCAAGACACAATTCCCGTTCGGGCAGTGTCGGGTCGAAGTCTATATTCTTTTGTTTGAATATTCCTAAAATACCTTGCGGAGTACGCAGAAAACTCGCTTTTTTAAGCTCTTCGTCGCTGACAGTAATAAACTCGGGACATTTCTCCCTGTATGAGTGTGACGAGAATTCTTCTGTGGCTATAACTTTAATACATTCGACATCGGATGCAAGTAGATCTTTTACCAATTTCTCGCCTTCTGCAACAAACAATGCACTCTCCTTGCGATATTTCTTTACTTCCAACGAACGTATAAGTTTAAGCAGATTCTTACTCAGCATGGATTTAAAATAGGTTAGTGTTCTTTTGTGCAAAGCTAACAATAAATTCTAACATTGTCTCTGTCGTAGTGATAATAATTCGCCAATTGTTCATTATCTTTTATGAAAATCGAAGATAGAGTGCGCTCGCTGTGAAAAATATTCAAGTAAACATGATATTTCTTACACGCTTATTTATATCTTTGGGGCGAAAGCTCGAAGATATTCTGCACTAGCTTGTATAAACTTTTGAAATCAAACAACAAAAACACAAATATGAAAATGAAATTTATTCTATCATTAACGCTATCGTTTTTCGCGTTAGTCAGCCTCAATGCCCAGCGTATTGATACAGTAAAAATCCACAGTAAGGCCATGGACCGTGACATATTAAACATCATTGTCACTCCCGCGCAGTACAATGACGCGTATGCCATGCCTGTTGTCTATCTCCTACACGGACATGGCGGCAACCACACAGACTGGGTTAGGCAGACACAGCCTAAACTTCCCCAATTGGCAAATCAGTATGGTATAATCCTGGTTTGTCCCAACGGCGACCAATCGTGGTATTTCGACAGCTACACAGACCCCAAATGCCAATTTGAAACATACGTCAGCAAGGAACTGGTTGAGTATGTAGACAATAGATACAAGACTATTCGCAGCCCACATGCAAGAGCTATTACAGGATTCAGTATGGGCGGACATGGTGCACTCTGGCTTGCATTCCGCCATCAGGATGTATTTGGTGCGTGCGGCAGCCTTAGCGGAGGAGTCGACTTCAGAGCATTCCCCGACAACTGGAACATAAAAGACCATCTGGGCGAAAAGAAAAAGAACAAAAAACGCTGGAACAACAGCACTGCACTAAGCCAGATAGACAAGATAAAGCCTGGACTTTCCATTGCTATTGACTGTGGCTCGGAAGACTTTTTCTACCCTTGCAATGTAGCGTTGCACAAAGCGCTGCTCGAGAAGAAAATCCCCCATGACTATACAATTCGCCCCGGCGGACACTACCATGCTTATTGGGGTAACGCAATTCTGTATCAGCTTATATTCTTTACAGAACATTTCAAACGCAACATAAGCCACTGATAAATGCAGAAGAAACAAATTACCTTGTCGCAGGGTTTGTGATAGAGCTCACTCACCGAAAATATCGAAACTAATTTCATATTTTAAAATTCCCGAAGCTTAGCAGCATTTGCCGCCAAACTTCGGGAATTTATTTCTATCTTTAATAAAAATTGAAAATAGAGTGCATTCGCTGTGAAAAATATCGAAACAAGTTTCATATTTTTGGGTTCTCGAAGTCTGGCGGCGCTCGTTGGAAATAAAAATAAATTTTTATTCACTTGCTTGCACAAACTTTCGCTCGTTTCTTGCTATCTTTGATAAAAATCGAAGATAGAATGCACTCGCTGTGAAAAATATCGAAACAAGTTTCATATTTCTCGCTCGTTTCTTGCTATCTTTGCAGGAAATTGTAATTTGGCGGAATATTGCTGTGCCAATATGTGTGCAATAGACTGTCAAAAAATGAAGGGAGAATTAATGTCATTAAGAAATATTATATATCTGTTGATTTGTCTGTTGGCAACATCGTGTTCCGTGTCAAAATTTATACCGGAAGACGAATACATGCTAAACAGCGTTGACATTATATCCCATTCCAAGGAGAACCATGCTTCACTTTCGCGTTCTTATGTTCGTCAGAATCCAAACTCAAAATGGTTCAGTGTAGCAAAAGTTCCCTTGTACATCTACTCACTTTCGGGACGCGACACAACAAAATGGGTAAATAGAGCTTTGCAAAAGGCAGGTGAGGCACCTGTTATATACGATAGTGTGCAGGCAGAACTTACACGCAGCAACATCGAGACGATGCTGCGCAACAACGGTTATCTTCATGCGACCGTTGACTTCGAACCGAAAGTGGTTAAAAAGAACAGATTAAATGCTATATATTATCTTCACGAACGTGAAAGATACAAGATTGTAAGTGTTACACGCGAGGTAGAGGATTCACTGGTAGAGAACTATCTGCTGGATGACACAATAAACACTTTGCTGAAGCCGGGTATGTCGTTCAGCATCAACGCCCTCAACAAAGAGCGCGAACGCATTACCGCAATGCTCAAGGATGTTGGTTTCTACAAGTTCCAAAAGGAATATATAACTTACGAAGCTGACACAGCACATCATTCGACAGATGTGAATATAAAAATGAAAGTGGCAGCATTCCGCGAAACATTGCAGGATGTGGCGACTACACACAAACAGTATCGTTTCGGAAACATACACTTTGTGTCGGATGCCGGTCTGCGTATCGACGACAACGAACTTGCTTCGTGTGATACGATAGAGATGGAAAATTACTCTCTGTTGTACAAGAATCAACTGTTCATGCGTCCGACTACATTGTCGAACAATACCTACATACTCCCTGGAGAACTATATTCGCAAAGCAGAGTCGACAGAACATATAACTCATTTTCGCAGTTAAGTGCATTGCGATACACTACCTTGCGAATGAGAGAAAACAAGGACGATAGTTCGTTGCTCGACTGCTATATACTTTTCGAGCGTAGGAAACGCCGTTCTCTGACATTTGAGGTAGAGGGAACAAATACTGCGGGTGACCTGGGTGCTGCATGTTCAATGACATTCAGCGACAGGAATCTGTTCAAAGGTTCGGAGGTATTGTCGTTGCGTCTTTTCGGTGCATACGAAGCAATCTCAGGACTGAGCGGATACATAAAGGACAGTTATTTCGAATATGGTGCCGAATTGGGACTGCGTATCCCAGGAGGAATAATTTCGACAATGGTTCCTGCCGAAAAGCGCTTGTTGAAGTCTGTTACACAATTCTCGCTGCAATTCAACTCGCAGGAACGCCCCGAGTTTGAACGACAGATTCTGTCAGCATCGTGGAGCTATCTGTGGAGCAAGAAGCAGTCCACACAGCATAAACTTGACATTCTGGATGCCAGCTACATATATGTTCCATGGATATCGGAGACATTCAAACGCGAATATCTTGATAGTATTTCCAACAGAAACTCCATTCTGAAGTATAACTACGAGAATCTTCTTATTACCAAACTTGGTTATTCATTCTCGTATAACTCTTCACTTGGAAAGAGTGGTTTCCAGCCTACTGTATTTTCCATACGTACGAATATCGAGTGTTCGGGTAATTTGCTGACCGGCGTAAATTCGTTGCTATCGACAAACAAAAACTCCGAAGGACAATATACATTCCTGAATATTGCATATGCTCAGTATGTTAAGGGCGATTTGGACCTGACTACACGTATGAACATTGACGACCGTAACTCGCTGGTTCTGCACATGGGCCTGGGTGTTGCATATCCTTATGGTAACTCCACTATACTACCATTTGAGAAAAGATACTTTTCGGGTGGTGCCAACAGCATGCGAGGATGGACAGTTCGCGGACTTGGTCCCGGCTCGTTCAAGAACAAAAACAGTGATATAGACTTTATAAACCAGTCGGGAGATATGAAACTCGACGTAAACATCGAATTACGCTCACATCTTTTTTGGAAAATCCATTCGGCACTCTTTATTGATGCCGGTAACATATGGACTATCCGCAGCTACAAAGAGCAACCGGGCGGACAATTCGATGCCAGGACATTTTACCAGGATATAGCCTTTTCGTACGGAATGGGATTCAGGTTCGAGCTTGACTTTTTCGTGTTCCGACTCGATTGCGGTATGAAAGCTGTCAACCCGGCATATTCGGGAAAGGATAAATATCCATTGTTGAACCCTGACTTCAGTCGTGACTTTGCGCTGCATTTCGCAGTTGGTTACCCATTCTGATAGGTTCAACATGTGCCGAAGATTGTTATACATTTGCATGAAACAATCTTTAATTATTTGAGAAAAAGAAAAATAAATATAGTATGGAGATTCGATTTATGAGTATCGGTAGTGGCAGTTGCGGAAACTGTTACTACATAGGAATCGGGAAATACGGCATATTGATTGATGCCGGAATCCCGGTCAGAACCATACGGCAAGCTCTGAAAAAGGAGAATATCCCCTTTGAAAGTATTTGCGCCGTATTCGTCACCCACGACCATGCCGACCATATAAAATCGCTCGGAGTGGTGGCATCAAAAGCAATGATTCCCATATATGCGACAAAAGAGACGCATGAGGGAATAAACCGTAACTATTGTATTACTTCGCCTATTGATGCGCAGTATGTACGTTACATAGAGAAAGAGAATCCTATTGAGTTTCTCGACATGAGAATAACCGCATTTGAGGTTCCTCACGATGGAACAGACAACGTAGGATATTGCATAGAGATAGGTGATAAGACCTTCTGCTTCCTTACCGACCTTGGGTGCATCACCCCAACTGCTGCAAAATACATCAACAAGGCCAATTATCTCGTTCTCGAAGCTAATTACGAAGAGGAGATGCTGACAATGGGTAAGTATCCTAAATTCCTGAAGGACAGAGTGTCGAGCAATACCGGCCATTTGAGTAATCAGGTCACAGCACGTTTCCTTGCCGAAAACTTCAACGAACACCTCAAGTATATATGGCTGTGCCATTTGAGCGAAGAGAACAACCACCCCGAATTGGCATACAAGGCTGTTGAAATGCACTTGCGCAGCTATGGTATTATTCCTGGAAAGGACGTTATGCTTAATGTATTGAAGCGCGCAACACCATCGCCACTTTATCATTTAAGTTGTTCAGCAGTAACAAATGAATGATTGTTGAAAAATAAACTGTAAAGAGTTTCATCAAAAGAGAAAAAGAAGTAACTTTGCACCCGAAAACGGAATGCCGTTTCCGCGTAGTATATTTTTATATGCTGCGCGTTTCAAATAGTAGAAACACAAAATAATATACAGGAATCAATGAATTTTGTACAGGAATTGAAATGGCGCGGAATGATTCAGGACATGACGCCCGGCACAGAAGAACAGCTTCAGAAAGAGATGACAACTGCGTATTTGGGTATTGACCCTACTGCCGACTCACTGCACATCGGTCACTTGGTAGGCGTAATGATGCTCCGTCATTTTCAGCGTTCAGGTCACAGACCCATTGCTCTCATCGGTGGTGCAACAGGTATGATCGGTGACCCCTCCGGTAAATCAAAAGAGCGTGTGCTCATTGACGAGGAGCGCCTGCGCCACAATCAGGAAGCTATCAAGAACCAGCTTGCACGTTTCCTCGACTTTGAAAGCGATGCACCCAATGCTGCAATATTGGTAAACAACTACGACTGGATGAAGACTTTCTCGTTCCTCGATTTCATCCGTAACATCGGAAAGCTCATCACTGTTAACTACATGATGTCTAAAGACTCTGTAAAACGCCGTATCACAGGTGAGAGCGGTGCAGATGGTATGTCTTTCACTGAGTTCTCATATCAGTTGCTTCAGGGATATGACTATGTATATCTGAACGAGAACTACGATTGCAAACTTCAGCTTGGTGGTGCCGATCAGTGGGGTAACATTACCACAGGTACAGAGATGATACGTAAGATTTCAGGCAACGAGGTTTTCGCACTCACATGTCCTCTTATTACAAAGGCCGATGGCAAGAAATTCGGTAAGACAGAGCAGGGTAACATCTGGCTCGACAAACGATATACATCGCCCTACACATTCTATCAGTTCTGGCTCAATGTCAGCGACGAGGATGCCGATCGCTACATCAAGATATTTACTTCAATTCCTCAGGAAGAGATTGAGGCGCTTATCGCCGAGCAGAAAGAGGCTCCCCATTTGCGTTCATTGCAGAAGCGTCTGGCACAGGAGTTGACAATTCTGGTACATGGCGAGGAGGAACTTAACAAGGCTGTCGCTGCTTCCGGAATCCTTTTCGGAAATGCTACATCTGACGCTCTGCGTTCACTTGATGAGGCCACACTGCTTGCTGTGTTCGATGGTGTTCCCACATTTGAAATTTCACGTGAAGCACTGAACGAAGGTATCAAAGCCGTTGACCTTACAACTGACTCTGCAGCTATCTTTGCATCAAAAGGCGAAATGCGTAAGTTGGTGCAGGGTGGTGGAGTTTCTATCAACAAAGAGAAACTTGCAGCCTTCGATCAGGTTATTACTTCTGCTGATTTGCTGAACGACAAGTATATACTTGTTCAGAAAGGAAAGAAAAACTACTTCCTGCTGATTGCAAAGTAAACCAATAAGTTGGAAACATAAATAAATGAGGCGCATCCCCAAATGGTGCGCCTCATTTGCTGTATCAGATAGTATTTGACTGAAAATAGCAACGAATTATTTTGTTTTCATTTGTATAATGTCGTTGCATAGTTCCTCTACAGCTTCGGGACGTGTAGCCCAACTTGTACAGAAACGTACTACATTGCGTTCGTTGTCATACTTTCCCCATACCTCGAATTTGTATTTACGGGCAAGAAACATCTGCTCTTCCTTGGTCAAAATAGGGAACTGCATATTGGTAGTAGAATTTATCCATAGGGGAACACCTTGTTCTTCGAATGTATCACGAATATGCTTGGCTAGTTCATTTGCATGTTTTGCAGCCTTGAAATAGATGCATTCGCTGCCACCGCGCAACAATTCAGCAAACTGAATACCCAGTAATCGACCTTTTGCCAACATTCCACCATGCTGTTTGATTGCATAGCGGAAACTGCGCTGCATCTCTTTGTCGGAAAAGACGACTGCTTCTCCAAACAACGCTCCAACTTTTGTGCCACCAATGTAAAACACATCGCAAAGATGGGCAAGGTCGGCAAGTGTAAGGTCACTGTTTCCTGCACAAAGGCCATAACCCATACGGGCACCGTCGACAAACAGATAGAGCTTATTGTCGCGACAGAATTGTGATATATCGGTAAGTTCCGCTTTTGAGTATATGAGTCCGTTTTCTGCCGGGAACGACAGATAGACCATTCCGGGTTGAATGGTGTGTTCGTGTGCCGGATCGCTCCAATGGCTATCGTAACATTCCTTTATCTGTTGTAAAGTAAGTCGTCCGTCTGTGGTGGGGAGAGCTATAATCTTGTGTCCGGTGGCTTCGGGAGCACCTGTTTCATGAACGTTTATATGACCGCTGTCGGCTGAAATAACACCCTGGTAGCTGCGAAGAAATGCATCAATAACAGTTACATTTGTCTGCGTGCCGCCAACAAGAAACTCTACACCAATCTCTTTGTCGCAACAGTGTTCGCGAATTATTTCGCGTGCCTCCTCGCAAAATTTATCTTCGCCATACCCTGATGTCTGCTCAAAATTTGTGCGTACCAGCGCATCGAGTATAGAAGGGTGCGCTCCCTCTATGTAGTCTGAATTGAAAAGTATCATAGTTTTTACCTATTATGCATCCTTGTCCGATTTTCTGCCAATATATACAAATATAGCAATAGCTATGGAGATGATTAATATTTCGGACAAGCTAAGTGGTATTGGAATTATAAAAAACAGCATCTGTGTGTATATAATGGTAAGTGCGACTGCTAAGGTAATGCAATGTGTGCTGAAGGCAAAATATATTTCGGTTTTTTTCGCACACTTGACGAAAATGCCTTATCTTTGCAGCCGCTAATGACGAAGTAAACAGCACATTTATATTAGCACAACAGTCGAACGGTCTGTCGCCGTTGCTGCAAAGCAAAGGAGGAAAGTCCGGGCAGCACAGAGCATTTCACTTCCTAACAGAAAGCTGTCTGCGAAGGCAGAGTAACGCAGAAGAAAATAACCGCCCGCAAGGGTAAGGGTGAGAAGGTGGGGTAAGAGCCTACCGGTCGTGCAGCGATGTACGAGCCGTGCGTCTTGAGAGCTGCAAGTTCGCGTATACCGACGTTTGAGGGTTGCTCGTCCGAGTCGGAGGGTAGAACGCTTTAGTCCGGTGGTGACATCGGAAATAGATGAATGACAGACACCTTTATTTATTAAAGGCACAGAACCCGGCTTACAGGTCGACTGTTTATTTACAATGACAGAATAAGGAATACCCTCATTCTGTCATTTTTTTGCTCTAAGCTGCCAGAATGCCACGGCTGCAGCTGCTGCCACATTTAACGAATCGACTCCATGTGACATTGGAATACGTACTACATAATCTGCATCGTCTATAACATTGTCGGCCAATCCGTCACCCTCTGTACCCATGACAATAGCCAATTTTTCCTCGTCCTCCAGCCGCTTGTCGTCTATGGAGACAGAGTTGTCGGTCAGCGCCATTGCAGCAGTGCGGAACCCTATGTCGTTCAATGAGCTGATTGGGCCGTCGAGCCATGTCCATGGGACAAGAAAGACTGACCCCATGGAGACTCTAACTGCTCTGCGATTGAGCGGGTCGCACGAAGTGTGGGTGAGCAGCACTGCATCTATTCCCAAAGCAGCAGCCGAACGGAAAATTGCACCGATGTTGGTTGCATCCACCACACTATCGATTACCACAATGCGTCGGGCACCACTGCAAACCTCTTCTATGCTCTTAAGCGCAGGACGACGCATGGCACAGAGTACTCCGCGTGTCAAAGTGTAACCGGTGAGCGATGCAAGGAGTTCTCTTTCTCCGGTATACACAGGAATATCACCACATTGTGCTATGATGTCGGCAGCATCGCCAACAATATGTTTGCCTTCACAAAGAAGTGCAAGTGGCTCATATCCGGCTGCAAGTGCCACACGAATGACTTTAGGACTTTCTGCAATAAAAAGTCCATTTTCGCAATCGTCGCATCGTCGCAATTGCGCTTCAGTCAATGAGGAAAATATTTGTACCCCCGGATGTGTCAATGAAGATATTTCTATAACAGGCATTTTGTGTTCAATGTTGTTCTGTGAATTGAATAAAGTTCTTTTCAATGAATATACTCTACAAACTGCTACGTTTATAGAATGTGCACCGGTTTAAACAGTTCATTCATTACGACTCCAAAGGTACAATAAAGTAATAAAAATTGTGCTATTTTGCGGAGAGAATCAAAGAGTAGTGTATTATTTCAGAATATTGGGTTCTTTGTATGTACGTTGTCCCAGTTCGTCGTCGAGCAGACTTAGAGCATACTGATTGCCTTCACAATCAACGATTCTGGAAAGTATGTCCTTTATAGTGTCAATTCTTTCAGCCTGTTTGCTTATAAACCACGAAAGTAAATCGAACGTTTCTTTATCCTTTTGTTCATTGGCAATATTTGCCATGCCTTTTAACAATATAGTGATTTTTTCCTCATGCTCCAATGCTCTGTCGAAAATTTCAGATGCTGTTTCCCATTCGCTTGGCACATTTTCAATCGGATAGAGATAGATTTTTCTGTTTGTGGAATTCATGTGATTGATGAATTTTTTTGTATCGGCAAGTTCTTCAAGGGCTTGAATCTGAAACCATTTTGCAAAGCCCTTCAACCCTTTTGCTTCGCTCTCTATTGACATTGACAGATAGAGATAAGATGACCATAGTTCAGAATTGATTTGTCCGTTGATGGTGTCGCAGATATTAATTTCCATAATGTAAAGATTAAAGTTTATATATCAGGTACAAAAATCACTCTGACAAATTTAGTGTGCAGAGTAACTCTTTCGAAATACTAAAGCACCACTTTATAGTTCTTTTTTTGGCTTTTTTAACTTCTGGTAATCACTCTGCTATAAGATAAGAATGTTGATTTTGAAATAAGCTTTTTCATCGACATATTGAATTAAATAAAAAATAATACTATCTTTGCAAATGTATGTATTTTTCCCTAGTGGGATACACGATTGTTTATGAACTAAAATAAATTCCAATATGGCATATAACAATAATATGATGTTTGTGCGCTATCGTCTTTTGGCGCAGCTTGTCAAAATGTGGAAGGACAACGAACTGGTTGAAAAAATAGATCGTCTGCCCATTGAGATGCACCCTCGCAAACAGAAACCTCAGGGTCGTTGTTGCGTACATAAGGAACGCGCAGTGACCAAATACAAGACAATGGCTATGCTTGGCTTTGACATGAGCGACGAGATTGACGAGACCGCATCACTCTCAAGCTATGCACAGCGCATGCTCGACCGCGAAAATGTCGACCCTGAAAAAAGCATCCTCAGTGTTATGGACGAAGCATGCTCTTCATGTGTGAAAATAAACTACGAGGTATCAAACCTCTGTCGCGGTTGTGCTGCCCGTCCTTGCTACAACAATTGCCCCAAGGATGCTATCTCATACGACAGAGACGGCAAAGCATTCATCGACCACGACAAATGTATAAGTTGCGGTAAATGTCATCAGGTTTGTCCCTATCACGCAATCGTGTATATGCCTGTTCCCTGCGAAGAGGCATGCCCCGTTAAGGCTATTTCCAAGGACGAGTATGGTGTTGAGCATATTGACCCTGCAAAATGTATCTATTGTGGTAAGTGTCTTAACGCATGTCCGTTCGGTGCTATCTTCGACAATTGTGCAGTATTCGATGTACTGAAGCGCATGCGCGAAGGTAAAAAACTGGTAGCAATGGTAGCTCCTGCAGTATTGGCGCAGTTTGGTAAGCCCATAGAGCAGGTATTGGGAGCTTTGAAGGCGGTAGGCTTCTCTGATGTAATAGAGGTTGCATACGGCGCAGAAGAGACCACACGTCGTGAGTCGGCTGAGTTGGTAGAAAAGATGGAGCAGGGCGCACCATTCATGACAACCAGCTGCTGCCCCGCATATGTAAACCTTGCACGCAAGCACATCCCCGATCTTGTAAAATACATTTCGCACACAGGCTCTCCCATGCACTACACAGCTGAGTATGCCAAACAAAAACATGCCGACGGAATAACAGTGTTTATTGCTCCTTGTGCATCAAAGAAAGCAGAAGGTCGCGAAGATGCGAATGTAGACTTTGTGTGGACATTCCGCGAACTTGACGCAGTCATCACCGGAATGGGAATAGATGTTGACACTTGCGAGCCCTATACACCGACAGAAACAGCCGGTAAAGATTCATACGGATACGCAAAGACAATGGGTGTGTTCACCGCTGTCAAGAACAAGATTGGCGATCCCACATTGCAGGGAACTGTTATTGCCGACCTGAACAAAAAGAATATTGCATTGCTGCGCGGATGGTCGAAAACCGGCAAATGCCCCACACGTATGGTTGAGGTCATGTCATGTCCCGGTGGTTGTATTTCAGGTCCTTGTGCATGCACGGAAGGCTTAGAGGCTATCAAGCAATTCGAAGCTGAGTTCAAAAAGAAAGAATAGTTCATCTACAATATAATAACGAAAGGGGGGTACACTAAACAATGTATCCCCTTTCGTTATTATAAATAAGGCTTTAATTTATAATCTCTGTTAAAAACCTATTACAACTCATAATATTTTACTACTTTTGCAGAAGTTATCCAAGCAAACGTTTAAGGACATGAATAAATATCTACTTTACATTCTGACAGCCATACTGATGACACAGATAGGTGTTGTTGATGTTATGGCACAAAAGAAAAAGAAAAAAGAGGACAAGATTGTGATGCCACAGTTCAAAGGCGGACAGGAGGAATTGCACAGCTATCTTCTTCAGAATACAAGATACCCCAGAGAAGCCATGAAGTTGGAGCAGACCGGAGAGGTTATCGTGGAGTTCGTGGTTGAACGCAATGGTATGATTACTAATGCAAAGGTGGTAAAATCGGTAGCTCCTTCACTTGACATCGAGGCTTTGCGAGTTGTAACAAACATGCCCCATTGGGAGCCGGGAACAAAAAACGGCATGCGAATGAGATCGATTCTGACTATTCCCATCAACTTCAAGGTGATACGCGAACAAGGCAAGTACATTGATGCAGAAACCATGGACGATGGAATACAAAAGAAATCAAAGCGTAAAAGAAAAATGAAACGCAAGGGTATGGATTTTGACCCGCAATTGTAACAGACAGATTTGACAGACCATTGCAAATTTATATTTTGCAGTGGTCTGTTTTTATTATTTCATATATTATTTCTATCTTAGCAGAAAGTTGAACAGTACATATAACACCATATGAAAAATACTATTATCGAAAGAATCTCTGCAATGCGCAACTATATGCGCGAAAATGGATATACAGCATATATAGTTCCCAGCAGCGACCCCCACAGCAGCGAGTATGTGGCTGACTGCTGGAAATCGCGCGAGTGGATAACCGGCTTCGATGGTTCTGCAGGAACAGCAGTAATTACCCTTGAAGATGCTGCATTATGGACCGATTCGCGTTATTGGCTTGCTGCCGACGAGGTACTGCAGGGCACAGGAATAGAACTGATGAAAGACGGAGCAGAAAATACTCCCACGATAATTGCATGGCTCACCGAAAAACTTTCAGCCAATCAGGTTGTAGGTGTAGACGGAAAAGTATGCTCTGTTGCCGAAGTCGAAGCATGGCAAGCTGCCTTTGCCTCAAAAGGAATTATAATAAATGCGTCACAAGATGCATTCGACACATTGTGGAAGGAGCGTCCCTCTCTGCCAATGAGCATGGCAGAACAGATGCCGATTGAAAAGGCGGGGGAGAGCGCGAGCAGCAAAATAGCACGTCTGCGTCAGGCCATTGCTGCTGCAGGAGCAGAGGCTATGGCTGTAACAATGCTCGATGAAATTGCATGGCTGACCAATCTCAGAGGAGAGGATGTGGATTACAATCCTGTGCTTGTTTCCTACATGTTGGTAACAAAGGATGAGGCGACACTTTTTGTAGACCCCGCGAAGGTTTCAACTGAGATTATTGAATACCTGAATAGCGAAGGTGTGCGTATTGATTGCTACAACAGCTTCTTCGCTGCCATAAATGGCTTTAATGGCAAGCTTTTGCTCAATCCTGCAAAATGTTGCTATGCAGTTGTAGAGTCTGCAAAATGTGCAGAAATTGTTCGTGAGGCCTCACCAATAGCTTCAATGAAAGCTATAAAGAACAGCACGGAAATTACTGGTTTCAAGCAAGCTATGTTAGCCGAAGGTAAAGCCATGGTAAAACTGCTCCATTGGTTGCGTACGGCTGTCAAGGGCGGTAATCTTACCGAACTTGCTGTAGACAGCAAGCTAACTGAGTTCAGACGCGAGGATGCCGACTTCAGAGGACTCAGTTTTGCGACAATCTCGGCTTACGGCGACCATGCAGCCATCGTTCACTACGAGCCTACACCTGCAACCGACAAACAGATAGAGGAGCGTGGATTCCTACTGCTCGACTGCGGCGGACAATACAACAGCGGCACAACTGACATTACCCGCACAATTCCCATGGGCGAACTTACACAAGAGGAAAAGGAGGATTATACACGAGTGCTTCGTGGTCACATCTCTCTGGCTATGGCACGTTTCCCGAAAGGAACATGCGGCACTCAGCTCGATGTACTTGCACGCCAGTGGCTGTGGCAGGCAGGAGAAAACTACCTGCATGGAACAGGACATGGAGTCGGTCACTTCCTCAATGTACACGAAGGTCCTCACCAGATTCGCATGAATCATATGCCTGCACCACTGTTGCCGGGTGTAACAGTCACCAACGAACCGGGACTTTACAAAGCAGGACGTTTCGGAATACGCATAGAGAACACCATGCTTGTAGTACCTTCGCTTTCGACTGAGTTTGGCGAATATTGCGCAATGGAACCTCTTACAATCTGCCCTATAAGCAAGGAACCTATTATACCTGAACTGTTGGGCGCAGAGGCAACTGCATATCTTAACGAGTATCACAAATGGGTGTTTGAGCAACTTTCGGGATACTTCAGTGGCGAAGAACTTGAATTCCTCAAAGAGGCTTGTGCAGCTTTATGATGAAATTTTTATCATTTATATGCTCTTTCCTGCTGTTTCTTTCATGCAGCGAAGAGTACAAGAGTATCGACGTGAGCATGATTGCTCATGCCGGCGGTCTTGTCAATGGGGCAACCATGACAAACTCCATGGAGGCCATAAATTCGGCACGTGACAATGGGTTCAAGTTTATAGAGCTGGATTTGTCGTTCACATCAGACAGTGCGCTTGTGGCACTGCACGACTGGCCCGAATACAACAAAGCAATGGGGATGCCCGAAAGGGGTGATGCTCCGTTGAGTCTCGAAGAGTTTATGGAGAAAGGGTTGCCTGGAGGCTTCACACCATTGACAAGTGCCGAGATAAACGATTTTTTTCTCAAAAACGATGACCTCTTTTTTGTCACAGACAAAGTTTCCGATGCAGATATACTGAATAGGTTTTTCCCAAGACTGAGGCATCGCATGGTGGTAGAAGCTTTCAGCTACGACGACTATGTGGCATTGCTCAACAATGGATATTTTTGTGCCATGTATTCATGTATGGCAGAGGATATTGTGCCGGCAACTATGAAACACCTCCTTTTTCACTACATGTTCCCAGGCCCCAAAATAGAAATGGTAGCACTGCATACATCTGCCTTCGAATATTCATACCTGAAATTATTAAGGCTGTTTTCTGATTTTAAGATAGCTCTTTTCACTGTAAACAACTCTTATGATATTCCGGCAGACTGCATAGATGAGATAAAATTCATTTATACAGATTCGCTCAGACCAGGTGATGCAGCCTGGTAACAATATATCGCAAAAATAAATGCCGATAGCGTCATAAATACTTTTGACCTATCGGCATTTATTATATCTTGTCGGAATCACCGTTATTCGGACTCCGGTGTGTGCAGAATGAGCGTAGTTGCACCCAATGTGATGATTGCGCCATCTTCTATGCGCAAACGTTCTCTGTCGCCCAATATTCGGTTCATTACAAATGTGCCTGTAACACTGCGGTTGTCACGTATGGTGTAGATTAGCTCTCCAAATGGATCGCGTTTCACATTTACCACACAATGGCGACGATCCATGCTGCGATCTTTCGTTTCAATGGGCAGGGTGATTTCTGTACCTTTGTTGTAACGGCCAATCATGTTGTCACCC
>JAEIGA010000970.1_pt1 | contig 43093 bp, 37 predicted proteins | sample 9270691 | NCBI WGS metagenome assembly JAEIGA01 (sample SAMN17057246, study PRJNA624740) | gut metagenome | biome: biome; isolation source: fecal sample | host: Bos grunniens | place: China: Xizang | collected 2019
AACTTCGATGCTGTTAAGGGCTTTGATCTTACTGAAGACCATTACAGAATGGACAACAAGATCTTGGTAGACAATGTAAGCAAAAACTCAGCAGGGCTTGTATTTGATAACGTTTTGATACAGAATACACGCTCACGCGGAATACTTTCAAAGACTACGGATGCCACTGTTAAGAATTGCACCATTCGAAATATTGCTCACACGGGAGTGCTTATGGCGACCGAGTACGTGTGTGGCGAGAGCACGGTGAGTCAGGATATAACCATACAAAAATGCCTTTTCGACCACGTTGGATACATCAACGGCAGTCTCTCGGCAAAGTCTATCTCGCCCATAGCCATAATGGGACTGAGCTCCACCGTGTCAGAGGATTCCCTGCTCTGCAAAAACATTGTTATTGAAGGCAACAAATTCATCAACACCGAGCACGACTACCAGATAACCGTCAACTCGGCACAGAACGTACGAATAATAGGCAATGTCTTTGAGCCCAAACTCAACGAAAAAGAGGGCGAGGTCGGCAAGATAATAGACGTAAATACTGCCATGAATGTGGAGATATCGAGCAACAAATATCACGATAAGGTCAAGAGCATCTCGGATGTGGTGACCGCAGAAAACTTCAAAAACATTTTTGGAAGTGACATTCAGCTTGAAGGGGACGTTTAATTCTCCGCAGTATTAATGAAATAGGACAGAAAACATAAAAATTTTCTGTCCTATTTGTGTTAGTTTTCTTATGCTACTTTATAAAAGACCTTTTTGACTAAAAATTCATATTTTTCACCTAAAATTCACTTGAAAATATTTTGTCGGTGTGATATAATTACAATGGATTTTTTTGTGAACGCAAGACGCAAGGGCTTGCGTATCCTATTGTAACACGCGATTTGCCGGAAGGAACTTAAAAATGAAAAAATGGTTTAAATACGTAAAGCCGTACCTGCTTTACTTTATACTCGGACCTCTGTGTATGATAATCGAGGTCATAGGCGAGGTGCTTATGCCCCTCTATCTTGCGGAGGTCATAAACGGCGCTGTCTACAAGACGCTCACGACAGAGGCAAGCTTGTGGGCTATGGTAAAGATGATAGGCACTTCCCTGCTTATGATGATAGGCGGAGTGGGCGGCTCTTACTTTGGCGCAAAGGCCTCGGTAAACTTTGCCGCGGATCTTAGAAATGACCTTTTTGCCAAGGTACAAAAGTACAGCTTTGCCAATATCGACAGATTCTCGACGGGCTCTCTGGTCACCAGACTCACAAACGACGTGTCGCAGATGCAGATGTTCATAAATATGATGCTCCGTATGATGCTCCGCTCACCCGGTATGCTCATAGGCGGCGTTATTATGGCGATAAGGCTCAGCCCCTCGCTCTCCGTGGTAATGGCGGTAACTATCCCCCTGCTCCTTGCCGCTATGGCGTTCATAATCGCGCGCGGTATGCCAAGATTCTCTAAAATGCAGACCAAGATAGATGCCCTCAACTCCACCGTTCAGGAGAATATCACAAACGTGCGCGTGGTAAAATCCTTTGTGCGCGAGGAGCACGAGGTAGATAAGTTCGGCAGAGCCAACCGCGACCTCAAGGACGCGGGAATGTCGGCTATGAAAAATATGATATTTATGCAACCCGTGCAGACCTTCTTTATGTACGTCACGACGGGACTTGTTATCTGGTTTGGAAGCCAGCTCGTCATAAACAATTACGACGCGGGCATCTCAAGCTTCAGTGTCGGCGAACTCTCCTCATTTATAAACTACGTATCCCAGATACTCTTTTCACTTATGATGGTGACGTTTATGCTTATGTTCTCCTCTCGCGCGCTCGCATCCGCAAAGCGTATCTCCGAGGTGCTTGACGAAAAGCTTGATATCACCGACACTCCGAACGTCGAGGCAGATGCCGTCATTGAGCGAGGCGAGATAGAGCTCAAAAACGTTTCCTTCCGCTATTACAAGAACAGCGCAGAGCCCGTGCTTGAGAACATAGACCTGACTATAGCCGCGGGAAGCACCGTGGGAATAATCGGCTCTACGGGCTGTGGAAAAACTACTCTTGTCTCCCTTATTCCCCGTCTGTACGATGCCGACGAGGGTGAGATACTGATAGACGGTAGGAGCGTCAAGGAATATTCCCTATACAATCTTCGCGAGGGCGTGGGAATGGTGCTCCAGAAAAACGTGCTTTTCTCGGGTACTATTGAGGAAAATCTCCGTTGGGGCGACGAGAACGCCACCGACGAGCAGATGTTTGCCGCCGCAGAGAACGCGCAGGCGGATAAGTTCGTCAAGAACTTCACCCTTGGATACGAGACCGAGCTCGGTCAGGGCGGTGTGAACGTCTCGGGAGGCCAGAAGCAGAGGCTCTGTATAGCTCGGGCACTTCTCAAAAATCCCAAGATAATCATTCTCGACGACTCCACGAGTGCGGTCGACACCGCCACCGAGGCGCAGATAAGACGCGCCTTCCGTGAGGAGCTCGCGGCATCTACAAAGATAATCATAGCGCAGAGAATATCCTCCGTCAAGGACGCCGATATGATAGTAGTTATGGACGAGGGCAGGATAACGGGCATCGGCTCTCACGACTCTCTTATGCAGAGTAACTTGGCTTATCAGGAGATATACAACTCGCAGATATCGGGAAAGGAGGAGAATAAGTAATGGCAAGAACACTTTCCGAGCTTCAAAAGCAATATAACTCCTCCGCAAACGGCAAGACAGGTGATATGCGAGGTCCCGGCGGCCCGGGAGGCAGAGGCGGCAGAGGTGGCCCTCGCGGGGCGGGCGGTAAGCCCAAGAATATGGGCAAAACGGTGGGCAGGCTGCTCTCCTACGTTGGAAAATACAAGATACTGCTCCTCGTCGTATTTCTCTTTATGATAATAAATACCGTCGCGTCTTTGGTCGGCGGATATATGACCAGACCTATCATCAACCGACTTTCAGCTTACGTAGGTCTTGAGGTAGACACCGAGACTCTGCAGACTCCTATATACGTGGCACTTGATTCTGTTATAGAATCGGTCAAAAACGGCGCTACGGGCTTTATCTCCTCGCTCGTTGGAGACTCATACAATCCCGTAGCCACCGAGGTCTTGTTCTACATCAGCGCGACACTTATGATACTCGTTTGCATCTACGCATTCGGTATCTTGACAAACTATATGCAGGCGCGCGTGATGATGACCATCTCGCAAAACTCCATTGAAAAGATAAGAAACGACCTGTTTTTAAAGCTCCAGAAGCTCCCCGTGCGATATTTTGACACTCACCCCACGGGAGAGATAATGTCCCGCTTCACAAACGACGTGGATAATATCGACGTTATGCTCAACAACTCCCTGACAAGCATAGTCTCGGGCGTGATATCACTTGCGGGAACTCTGGTATTTATGATAACCACTAACCCCTGGCTCACCCTGATAACCGTTGCCTTCGTTCCCTTCTTCGCCATAGGCGGCTCAAAAATAGCCGGCGCGTCCCGTAAATATTATTCGGGACAGCAGGCCGCTCTGGGCGCGGCAAACGGATATATTGAGGAGATAGTCACGGGACAGAAGGTAGTCAAGGTGTTCAATCACGAGAGCATCTGTTGCGAGGAGTTTGAGACTCTCAACGAGGACCTGCGCGAAAAGCAGATGAAGGCGCAGTTCTACGGCGGCATTATGGGCCCCATAATGCACAACACAAGTATGATAAGCTATTCCGTCACAATAGGCGTGGGCGGCATACTTATGGTAATGGGCAGGCTTGACCCCGGTGCGCTTCAGCTCTTTGCGCAGTACTCAAAGCAGTTCAGTATGCCCATAAATAACATCTCTCAGCAGACCGCGTCTATATTCTCTGCCCTTGCGGGCGCAGAGCGCGTATTTGCCATTATGGACGAGGAGCCCGAGGCTCCCGACGCAGAGGGCGCGCAGGATATGCCCGAGATGCGCGGTGACGTCGCGTTCGAAAACGTGACCTTCGGATACAATCCCGACAAGGTGATACTCAAGAACATCTCCCTCTACGCTCACCCGGGTCAGAAGATAGCCTTCGTGGGCTCGACGGGCGCGGGAAAGACCACCGTCACCAACCTGCTCAGCCGATTCTACGACATAGATTCGGGCAAGATAACCATTGACGGCGTTGACATTCACGATATCAAGCGAGACACGCTCCGCTCAAATATCGCGATGGTGCTTCAGGACACGCATCTGTTCACGGGCACCGTGAGAGAAAATATTCGCTACGGATGTCCCGACGCCACCGACGACGAGATAGTTGAGGCTGCAAAGACCGCAAGCGCGCATAGCTTCATTATGCGACTTGAGCACGGCTACGACACAATGCTCGAGGGTGACGGCGCAAATCTTTCGCAAGGGCAGCGTCAGCTTCTCAATATAGCGCGTGCGGCTCTCTCCAAGGCCCCCATATTGGTTCTTGACGAGGCGACGAGCTCGGTCGATACCAGAACAGAGCGTCATATCGAGCACGGTATGGACAGACTTATGAAAACCCGCACGACCTTCGTTATAGCTCACCGACTCTCTACCGTACGCAACTCAAACGCCATAATGGTGCTTGAGGCGGGCGAGATAATCGAGCGCGGAACTCACGAGCAGCTACTCGAGATGAAGGGCAGATATTACGAGCTCTACACTGGCAAAAAAGAGCTGGATTGACAAAATTCAAGCTTGAAATTCACCCCAATAATGTCAGGGGCTGCTTCATTTAGCACAGAACAAAAACCACTTTTACAAGCAAGGACAAAAAACAACTCAAAAATATAGTTTTTGTCTTTCAAATGTCGAAATCCGCCGATTTTTTCGGCGGATTTCCCCATCTCATGTGGCTTTTTAGTCGCGTTTTGGCTCTCCGTCACTTGTACGCCTACGAGAACCAAACCACGCCTTCTGCATCTAAATGACTCAACCTCTTTTGCTTTTTTAGAACTAAAACTTTTTCCGTTTTTTATAAAAACTTGAGAAAAAGTTGAGAAAAACTTCTGAAAAACTCTTGAAAAACTTCTGAAAAAGTTGTAAAAAAGTTTGCACTTTTCCCTTCTTGTCCTAATTTTATCGATAGTCGATTTCCCTTTTAGCCAAAGGTTTTTCGGGTTTTTATCACGGCTTTTTTTGCGATTTTGCTTGACTTTTGCTTTAAAGCATATAAATATAAATAAAAATATAAATATAAATATATATAAATAAAAGAAGCACGCTTGAAAGCGTGTCGCTTGCAAGCGCGCCTGCGCGCAATCGCGAAAAGCGGAGAGAGAGGGTAAGCGAAAGGAGCTCGCAGAGGGCTCTTATTCTCTAAAAGCAAAACGCGACCGCAAAAACGGCCGCGAATTATGTGTTTTTTTAAATCCCTCGGTAGAGATATTCCGTATGACCAAAAGGAAATTCCTTATCCTCAAAAAACTTCCCATGGGGTTTACTTTTCTCTGCTCTTATGCTATAATTAAAGCGATATATGTGTGTGATTGGTGTTTTATTATTTGGTTGTCTTGCCGGCACTTTTTCTCGTCATTTTGGTGACCAACTTCTTTATCTCAGACGCGCGCTCTGCATCTCCCTCGACTGTGAGCAAGCCCTTCTCTATCGCCTTATCGTATCCGAGTCTGCCCGTCATTATTCTGACGAGGTCGCCCGACGTGACGTTGAATATCGCGTCGCGGTCAAAATAATCGTAGGGCTCGACAAAAAGCTCTCCGTCTCTGACCTCAATATAGCAAATACCGCTTGCGTCCGTGTCGCAAAGCCTTACCTCTATTGCCAAATGTCCATCGATAGTACCCGCGTTCTCGCCCGATACCGATGCCCTTACCTTTTCAAATGCCTGTTCAAAATTCATATATTTATCCTACCAAAATATGACCGTAAAATAAAGATCAGAGACATAGAGACTCCCTCAAAAGTCCCTGAAATTCAGGTTTTATTAAATTTAAATATTACTTTCCAAGTTCGAAGGACAGATGATAAAGTCTCTCCATATTAGCCTGTCTGTATGCGCACGTCGATTTCATTTCGGCGATAGCGTCGGGACCGAAATTGTCAAGGTCGCCATCCTTGAGCTTGCCCTTGTACATACGGTCAAGAATGAGTGCGTAGTTGATGTCCTCTCCAGTGACGCGTCCGCGCTTGACGCACATTACGATGTTGCTCTTGCCCTCAAGCAAGTAGCTCACCGCTTCCGCTCCCATCTGTGTTGCGTGAAGTCTGTCACGAAGCGTGGGCGCTCCGCCACGGACTACGTGACCGAGACGGGCGAACCTTGTTTCAATGCCCGTGCGCTCCTGAAGCTTCTTGACGAACTGCTCGCTATACGTGTGGTCCAGGTTGAGCGACATTCCCTCGGCAAATACGCCTATCATTCCGCGCTTGCCGTGCTCTCTCGCTTCTCTGAACTTATCTACCGCAAAGTCCTCGTCAAACGGCACCTCGGGGATAGCGATAACTACCGCGCCCGACGCTATTCCCGCGTAAAGCGCTATCATTCCGCAGTCGCGACCCATTACCTCGATTATGTTGCATCTCGAATGAGACTCACAAGTCTCTCTCAGGGAGCCGACCATTTCGATAACCGTGTTCATCGCGGTGTCAAAGCCTATGGTGTACTCGGTTGCCGTGATGTCGTTGTCTATTGTACAGGGAATTCCTACCGAGGGTATTCCGTGATTGGTAAGGTCGGTAGCTCCGCGGAAGGTTCCGTCTCCTCCGAGCGCTACTATGGCATCTATCTGATTCTCCTCACACGTCTTTATCGCGCGTGCCATTCCCTCCTCGGTCTTGAATTCGGGACAACGGGATGAGTAAAGGATAGTTCCCGCTTTCGTAATTATGTTGGAGACAGAGCGGTTGTCAAGAGGTCTCAGGTTTCCTGTGATAAGACCGTTGTAGCCCTCCTGTATTCCTACTACCTCGATGCCCTCCGAAATAGCCTTTCTCGTTACGGCTCTGATTGCCGCGTTCATTCCGGGTGCATCTCCTCCCGACGTGAGAATTCCTATCTTTCTGAACTTTGCCATTTTTCCATTCCTCCGTGTAGCCGAATGCTCGGCTCTTGTGTTGATATATATATCTGTCTTTTTACGACATTCTTACCTCGGCGCGCATCACCACACACTACGATTTGCGCCTCACTCTATATTTTAATATATTTTTTAATTAAAATCAACCCCTTATTTGAATTTTTACAAAGGTATTATTGACAAATTTGTAAATTTAATGCCTATCTTTCTTTATCTATTGCACAAATACTATGAGGATTCTTGGTGAATGTAGACTACACCCGACATAGCTAATTTTAACTTGAAGCGACTTTAAGTTAAAATTGAATTGTATCGGATAGGTTCAACGCCTTATCAATACAGAAATATCAGTGAGGGATTTTTCGGAGAAAAATCCTCCGACACCCTAAAAGGACCTTCTATTTATGTAAATTCTTTGCCAAGCTTTCTTTCAAGAAAGCGACCCATCGTAGCACATTCTAACCATTTATTAACCACATCAAAAAACAGGAGAGACAAAGGAAATGAGCAAATGCTATATATGCCCAAGGGAGTGTGGAGCTGACAGAGCGCGTGGCGAGCTTGGATACTGCCGCGCACCCGATAGCTTTTTAGTCGCCAAGACCATGCTGCACCATTGGGAAGAACCCTGCATAAGCGGCGAGGGCGGAGTGGGAGCAATATTTTTCTCCGGCTGTAGCCTCTGCTGCGTGTACTGCCAGAACAAAGAGATAAGCGGCGGCAACGCAGGAGTGGTTATGACCGACAATGAGCTTGAGCACGAATTATTCTCACTCGTTGAGCGCGGCGCGGAGTGTGTGGAATTCGTAACACCTACGCACTATACATCAAGGATTTCACGCCTGCTTGAGCGCATAAAACCAAAGCTTAACGTCCCTGTCGTGTGGAATAGCGGCGGATATGAAAAGCCCGAGAGCCTGCGTATGCTCGACGGACTTGTGGACGTATATCTGCCAGATATCAAATATTTTTCACCGAAAATCGCCCAAAATTACTCATGCGCGCCAAATTATCTTGACTTTGCGCTCCCCGCACTCAAGGAGATGCTCCGTCAAGTGGGAGTACCAAGATTTTTCACCACCAACGAGAAATTTTCGGCTCAAAAAACAGAGTTTTTCACCACTCAAGCCCAAAAACACAACCAAGACTCAGGAAATCGCGCCACTAACTCGCGCAAAAAAATCCTAAAAAAAGGCCTTATAGTGAGGCATCTGGTGCTCCCGTCGCACAGAGAGGATTCTATTTCCCTTTTGCGCCTGCTTGAGTGCGAGATAGGCGCGGGCAATATTCTTTTAAGCCTTATGAGCCAATACACGCCCGATTTTTACATCGAGCGCGAGTCGGATACGGGAGGCTCTCCCGAGTATTCAGAGCTCTGCCGCAGAGTGACCTCGTTTGAGTATAATTCCGTGCTCAAGGTAGCCGAGGAGCTGGGCTTTCAGGGCTACCTGCAAGCAAAAAGCTCGGCGACGAGAGCCTATACACCAAGCTTTTCCGAGAAAAAAGATATCTAAAAGTAAAAGGTGCGGCGTGCCGCACCTTTTTGTGTTTTAATATTTCTTGTTAATCATCTCGCGAGATTCTGCCGATAAGCGTTCTGAATTCTTCTCGCTCGGGATAATCCGAGAGGTCCATTTTCTCAAGTCTTCCGTAGATATCCGCTATATCGATGCCCTCGATATACTTACTGTCATGCAATATCATAACGGTCTCTATCACGCAGGAGATAAATTCGTAATCCTCGTCTGTCTCGGCCACGTCATTTCTGCCTATCTCGTACTCGTTGAGCATGCTGATTGGCTCTCCGATATTCTTATATCTTACCCTCAACGTAGCGTAGACATCCTCTATGACCGCCTGCGCCTTAGGCTTTATCTCGTAGCAGACAGTTACCTGATGAGACGAGCCTACCTCGCCCGCGTCCTTAGCGTCGTTCTCGAAATCCTCGTTGTTCATCACGCGGTTCTCATATCCTATCAGGCGATAGGACTCGACCGCGTTCGAGTTGAACTCTATCTGGAGCTTGACGTCCTCGGCAACCGTGTAAAGAGTTCCGAGTATGTCTGTTCCGAACACCTTTTCCGCCTCGCTCTCACCGTCGATATAATAATAGACTCCGTTGCCGTTATCCGCGAGAGCCTCCATATTGGCGTCGCGGTAGTTGCCCGTGCCAAATCCCAACACAGACAGATATATGCCCGCGTCTCTTTTGTTCTCTATATAATTTGTGAGCTCACTCGCCGAGGATATTCCTACGTTAAGGTCTCCGTCTGACGCCATGATTATACGGTTGTTTCCGCCCTCTATATAGTGCTCCTCAGCAAGCTGATACGCACGTGTCAGTCCCGCCTCGCCGTTGGTGGAGCCCGATGCCACGAGTCCATTTATCGCGTTCATAATAGCCTCGGACTTCTGTCCCTCCGCGCCGTCAAGCACGACAGCCTCCTTGCCCGAATAGGTAACTATGGAGACTACGTCGTTTTCGGTCAGGTTAGACACGAGATAGGAAAAGGCACGCTTGAGAAGAGGAAGCTTATCCTGCGAGCTCATAGAGCCCGAAACGTCTATGAGGAACACGAGGTTATTGCCCGCGCTGACATCTGCCTTCTCTGCCTGAAGCGATACGCGGAGAAGCAGATTTTCCTGATTCCACGGACACGGATACAGCGTGTGCTCCACACCGAAAAGCTGTCCCTCGGCGGGCTCGGATACGTTGTAATCAAAGTAGTTTATGAACTCCTCGGCTCTGAATGCCGCTCCCGAATATTTAAGCTCCTCTATTCCGTAGCCCAGATTTATGAGCTTGCGGAAATAGGAATATGATGCCGTGTCAACGTCCGCCGAGAAGGTAGACGTGTTATTGTCTGCCGTGTTTACAAAGGGATTCTCGGCAAACGTGGGACTCTGGGGCTTACTCGCGGAGGCGCCGTCATCTTCGTCGGGCATCATTTCAAGCTCGTCGTCGCCAACCTCGCCCGTTAAGTTTTCATCAGCACCTTCCACGGATACAGAGCCCTCGGGTATCACGCCGTAATTGTAATTTGGATTCCCGTTCGGGTTCGAGTTGAGTATTCCGCCGTCTTCGCCGGAAAACTCCATATCTTCGTTTGCCGCGTCACACGCCGCAAACGTAAGCACTGTGAGTGCCGCCAGAATTATCGCTATTATCTTACTTGTTATTTTGAGTGTTTTCATAAGTGTAACCTCCGTTTGTGAAAGTTCAGGTGAGTATCTTTTCTATCTCCCGTATCAGCTTTTCGTCAGGGATTATCTCGGGGTCGTAGTCGAAAACTCCGACTCCCACGTTGCCCGCAGACTCCTTGAGATACGGCGAGACTACATTGCCGTCTCCGCAAAGTATCCACACCATATATTCAGTGTCGGGAGAGCTGTCTCCAACCTCGTCTCCCACGCCCAGCACCTGCTCAAGCGCGGCTATCTCTGCCGCCGTGAGCGCTTCGCTCACGTAATATCTTTCTTCTCCGCTCCTCTGCCAGACTATGTGCGTCTGTCCGTCAAAATACGGAAGCGTATCCGCCGACAGCGTCTGAGTGGCGTATCCGCTCATTCCCTTGTCAGCCAGAAGCGAGTCAAGAGTCAATATCCCCGATACACTGTCGTCCGCATCGAGCTCATCTCTCGTGTCAGCTGCCGTCTCCGCTTCGTCACCGCTCATATTGCCTCCCACACTTTCAAGCAAGGGCGTATCCAGCATAGCGTTGAGGACGGTCACAGCGAAAATCACCGTAAGACACGCCGCCACCACGATACGGGTATAAGAGAAGGCTTTTTTCGGCTTGTACGAGACAGCCTCGTCTAAAAGATGGGAATCTATCTCTCCTATCTCAGATAGCAGGTATTCGGCTTTTTTCATTTTTTTGTTATTCATAACAGCTCCTGCTCCTCCAAAAATCCCCTCAACTGCTTACGCATGCGGAAAAGCGTGGTCTTGACCTTTGATTCCCCGACCTTTACTTGAAGGGATATCTCGGTCGTCGACCGCGAATAAAAGTAGCGCAGAATGAATATGGCTCTCCTCTCCTCGCTCTGCAAGTAGAGAAATCTGTTAAGCGCATCGGCAAGCCTGCCCCTCTCGTATTCACTCTCAAAGTCATCGGCGGCGGGTATGCACTCGGAAAGCTCGTCGCAGAGGTTATGTATTCCTCCCCTGCTCTGCCTGTGCATACTGCGGAAGCGGTCTATTGATATGCGTCTGGTTATCTTTGAGAGAAAAGCTCCGAGATACGTCGGTCGAGCATCGGGCATAGCGCCCCAAGCGTCCAGATAAGTATCGTTCACGCACTCCTCCGCGTCCTCGCGCGAGGACAGGAGCGAATAGGCAAGCGCACTGAGCATCCGACCGTATTTTTTGTCGGATTCCACTATAGCGTCCTCATTCCGTGCCCAATATAGATCAACGATCCTGCAATCCTCCATGGCAGATCCAAAACCTCCTATCTTCTTTGGGCTTCAACCAATATGTCGCCCTTCTTTATGGTTTGGTTACACTTTTTACTAAAATTTCTCAAAAAATTTTTTAAGCTCTCAAAAAATACGGCGCGTGGGGCAAGAGCGCCAAAAAGACTCCTGCCCCACCAAGCTATTTATCTTACTCTTTCCCCAAGCGGTGTTGTGGGGTCAAGGAATATCACTCGGACGGTCTCCTCGCCTGACGCAAGTATCATTCCGTTTGATTCTATTCCGCAAAGCGTAGCGGGCTTTAGATTTGCCACTACGATTATCTTTTTGCCCACAAGCTCCTCGGGAGCATACCATTTGGCAATTCCCGACACCACCTGTCTCTGCTCGTATCCGAGGTCTATCTTGAGCTTGAGCAGCTTCTTCGCCTTCGGAACCTTCTCGCACTCAAGTATCTTTGCCGTGCGGAGCTCGACCGCCATAAAGTCGTCTATGCCTATCATAGCACAGCCCTCGGGGCGCTCGGGCACAGTGTCTGCCTTGGCTGCCGCTTCTGCCGCCGCGCGCTTTGCCGCCATCTCGGCTTCAAGCTCGGAGAGCATCTTTGCCTCGTCTATTCTCGCGAACATTACTCTCGAATCTCCTACAACGCTGCCCTCGCATATACCCGAGAAGAGCTCAGAGCGGCCTATGGTGTCAAAGCCCGTCTTATCAGTGCCTATCGTCGCGAGTATCTCCTCGGACGTAGCGGGAATAAAGGGGTGAAGCATCACCGCGCCCCAACGTATCGCCTCAAGCAGATTGTAGAGCACCGTGCCAAGTCTTGCTCTCTGGCTCTCGTCCTTCGCGAGCGTCCAGGGAGTAGTTTCGTCAATGTATTTGTTTGCTCTTGAGAGCATCTCGAATATACAGTCAAGTGCGTCTGCCACGCGGAGCTCATCCATATTCCTGATAACCCCGTCGTATGCCTTGACAGCCGCCATTATGAGCTCTGCATCAAGCACGTCGGGCGCGGCGGGAGCCTGAACTATCTTGTCAAAGTACTTTTTCTGCATATCCAGCGTACGCTTGACAAGATTTCCGAGATTATTTACAAGGTCAGTGTTATATCGTTTAATTACCGACTCGTAGGTTATGCTTCCGTCGCTTCCGAAGGGCATCTCGGAAAGGGCATAGTATCTCACTCCGTCTATTCCGAATCTCTCGGCAAGCTCGTCGGCATATATTACGTTGCCGCGAGACTTTGACATCTTATCCGCGCCAAAGTTGAACCAGGGGTGACCGAATATCTGCTTGGGAAGCGGAATGTCAAGCGCCATAAGGAATATAGGCCAATAGATTGTGTGGAAACGAAGGATATCCTTTCCTATTACGTGGATATCGCAGGGCCACCATTTCTTGAATTTCTCCGACTGCTCCTCAAAGCTCTTGTCGGGGTCATAGCCGATAGCCGTGATATAGTTGGTCAGCGCGTCGAGCCAGACGTAGATAACGTGCTTTGAGTCAAAGTCAACGGGTATTCCCCACTTGAACGAGGTGCGCGACACGCAAAGGTCCTGAAGGCCTGCCTTGAGGAAGTTGTTGACCATCTCCTTCTTTCTCGACTCGGGCTGAATGAACGAGGGAGTGTCCTCAATGTGCTTCATAAGTCTGTCGGCGTACTTGCTCATCTTGAAGAAGTATGCCTCCTCGCTCGCCCTCTCTACAGGACGGCCGCAGTCGGGGCACTTGCCGCCCTCTGCCTGGGTTTCGGTAAAGAAGGACTCGCAGGGCGTGCAATACCAGCCCTCGTAAGTACTCTTATATATATCTCCCTGCTCGTAGAATCTCTTGAATATCTTGGAGACTGTCGCTTCGTGATAGTCGTCGGTGGTGCGGATAAAGTGGTCGTAGTCCACGTTCATCTTATCCCAGAGCTCGCGTATCTCGCCCGCTACTCCGTCCACGTATTGCTTGGGCGTAATGCCAGCCTCAAGAGCCAGATTCTCTATCTTCTGTCCGTGTTCATCCGTACCCGTACAGAAAAATACGTCGTAGCCTCTCGCCTTTTTGTATCTCGCAACTGCGTCCGTCATTATAGCCTCGTACGTGTTGCCGAAGTGCGGCTTTCTCGACGCGTAGGCTATTGCCGTGGTTATATAAAATTTAGGCTTCTGATTTTCCATTTTTCTCACCCTACACGCTGCGAATGGGCAACGTGCCTTCCTTATTTATATTATATGTATTCTTTTTCAAGCTACTTGCACCCTATATGCGCGACTCTGCGTACGAGCGGCTAGTATAGGTACATATAAGGATATTATAACAAATTTTAGATACTTTTACAATAGATTTTACAAATTTTATCATTATTATTTCAAAATTAGGCGGGACAAAAGGCTTTGTGTAATTTTTTGTATTAACTTGTAATAATTGGGAATATTAACTTTTTTTAGGGGTGAATTGTTAATTATTTGTCACAGAATCTTGTCAAATTTTTGTCATTGGCATTTTTTATAAAATATGCCAAGAAATGCTATGTAAAATTAGTGCATTATTCACAGTCGGCTTTAAACAAAACTATTGCATTTTTTCGAAAAATTTGGTATAATATACTCAGGAAAAAATGTTGTTTGCCGCAAAGGCAAAGCACCATAAACTCTGACAAAAATTTAACATATTTTATATCCTCTCGGATTGCTCTCCGAGGACGGAAGAAAGGAAAGTCACAGCCTATGAAAATTCTGGTCATCAACGCCGGAAGCAGCTCCCTCAAATATCAGCTCTTTGATATGGAGACGGGTGCGGTGCTCGCTAAGGGTCTTTGCGAAAAGATCGGTCTTACGGGTGCTATCACTCACAAGCGTCCCGGCAAAGAAAACTACGAGATCGACTATCCTATGCCGACTCACAACGAGGCTATTGCCCTCGTGCTCAAGCTCCTTACCGACCCTGAGCTCGGTGTCATCGCAAGTGTCGATGAGATAAGCGCGGTAGGTCACAGATTCGCACACGGAGGTAAGCTTACAAAGTCCTGCGTGCTCGGCGAGGAGGAGATAAAGTACATCGAGTCCATCATCCCGATAAATCCCCTGCACGGCCCTCCCGCTCTCAAGGGCGTTGCGGCTTGTAAGGCTATAATGTCGAATATTCCCCACGTCGGAGTGTTTGACACCTCCTTCTACTCGGGCTTCGATAAGAAATCCTACATCTATCCCCTTCCTTACGAGTGGTATGAGAATTACGGCGTTCGCCGCTACGGTTTCCACGGCACGTCTCACCGCTTCGTATCGGCAAAGGCTTGTGAGTTCCTCGGACTCGACTACAACAAGACAAAGATAGTCTCCTGCCACATCGGCTCGGGATCATCAATAACCGCCGTGGATTGCGGCAAGGCAGTTGATACGTCTATGGGCTTCACTCCTCAGGAGGGTCTGCCTATGGGTACTCGCTGCGGCACTATCGACCCCTCTATTGTATCTTACGTCTGCGAGCAGAGCGGCATGAGCGTCTCCGAGGTCAACGACTCGCTCAATAAGAAATCAGGTCTTCTCGGAGTTTCGGGCGTATCCAACGACGCGCGTTACGTCTGGGCGGCTGCAGATGAGGGCAACGAGAGAGCACAGCTTGCTATGGACCTCCTCGTACACAACGCAAAGAAGATAATCGGTTCCTACGTAGCTGAGATGAACGGCATCGACGTTCTCATCTTCACGGCGGGACTTGGCGAAAACGACAGCCGTAGCCGTCAGCTCATCGGAGACAACATGGAATACCTCGGTATCAAGATGGATGAGAACGCTAATATGAACGGTCCTCGCGGAGAGAACATCGTCATCAGCGCTCCCGATTCCAAGGTAAAGGTAGTAGTTATCCCCACCGACGAGGAATATATGATAGCTTCCGACACCTACGATATCGTTAAGTAATTTGATTTTTAAAAAATTTATATAATTCACACGAAAGGATTACAAGAAAATGGCAATTGCAAAGTCACCTTTTGAAATCAAAAAAGAAATCTGTGACATCGGTAAGAGAATCTACTACCACGGCTTCGTAGCCGCAAACGACGGTAACATCTCCGTCAAGGTCGGCCCCAACGAGTACTACTGCACTCCTACGGGCGTTTCAAAAGGCTATATGACCCCCGATATGATAATCAAGATCGACGGCAACGGAAACAAGATCGAGGGAAGACTCAACCCCTCCTCCGAGATAAAGATGCACATGAGAGTTTATCAGGAGCGTCCCGACGTAAACGCTGTCGTTCACGCTCATCCTCCCGTAGCTACCGCGTTTACCGTAGCAGGTGTCGAGCTTGACCAGTACATACTCCCCGAGGCTATTCTCACAATAGGAAACGTTCCTACCTGTGACTACGGTATGCCCTCCACTATGGAGATACCCGAGTCCCTTATGCCCTACATTCAGCAGCACGACGCATTCCTTCTCAAGAACCACGGCGCGCTCACAGTAGGTAACACACTTCTCCGCGCTTGCTTTACTATGGAAGAGGTAGAGTTCAACGCGAAGATAAACCTTTACGCACGTCAGATAGGCGCAGGCGCTAACAGCCGCATAGACGAGATTTCCTGCCACGAGCTCGAGAGACTTATGGAGCTTCGTAAGAAGATGGGACTTCCCGGCAAACATCCCGGCTGCAAGACCTGCCCCAACAACGGCACTGCTAACTGCAAGTGCAAGGATCACAGCGGAAGCTGCTCCTGCGGCTCTCACTCGGCAAGCGCTGACGACGCAACAGTTGCAGAGATAACAAGAAAAGTTCTCGCGGCTCTCGGAAAATAATCCGAAGCATCTCGAATTTTTGAGAAAGGAGAACCCAACATGGCACTTAACCTCACAGACGCACAAGTTAACGAAATAGTTGCTCGTGTCGTCTCGGAATTTAAAAAACCTTCCGCTCAAGCGGCAGGACCTCTGAAGGATTGGGACTCCACACAGTACAAAGGACGAAAGCTTGTCGGTGTTTACGCTACTATGGAAGAAGCCATCGAGGTAGCAAACGCAGGCTATAGAGCGGTTCGTTCAATGTCCGTGGCGGACAGAGAAAAAATAATCACGGCGATAAGAGCTTTTACAAGAGCAGAGGCTCACATTATGGCAGAGCTCGGAGTTGCCGAGACAAAGATGGGACGCGTCGACCACAAGACCGCAAAGCATAAGCTTGTTGCCGACAAGACTCCCGGAACAGAGGACATCATCGAGGAGGCACGAACAGGTGACTGCGGCTTGACTCTCACCGAGATGGCTCCCTTCGGAGTAGTAGGAGCTATAACCCCCTCTACCAATCCCTCCGAAACAGTAATTTGTAACAGTATAGGCATGATAGCAGCAGGAAACGGCGTTGTATTCAACCCACACCCCGGTGCTATCGCCACCTCCAACTACGCTGTTGACCTTGTCAACCGCGCGGTAGCGGGAGCAGGCGGTCCTCCCGTGCTCGTAGCCAGTGTGGTAAAGCCCACACTCGACACCGCGAGCGTTATGTATAAGCACCCGTCAATAAAGCTTCTCGTCTGTACGGGAGGTCCCGGAGTCGTAAAAGCGGTTCTGTCCTCGGGCAAGAAGGCTATCGGCGCGGGCGCGGGAAATCCCCCCGTAATAGTTGACGATACCGCCGATATAGATAAGGCCGCAAAGGATATCATCGACGGCTGTACCTTTGACAACAACCTTCCCTGCATCGCCGAAAAGGAGGTCTTCGTCTTTGACAACGTCGCGGACAGACTTGTCGCGGGCATGCAGAAAAACGGCTGTATCAAGCTTACTCGCGCTCAGGCAGACGAGCTTGCAAAGGTAGTCCTCGTCGAAAAGACGGGCAAGGACGGCAAGGTATCAAAAATAGTCAACCGCGACTGCGTCGGACGCGACTGCCGAGTTATCCTTGAGAAGATAGGCCTCAAGGTAGGTCCCGAGATACGCTGCGCTATCGCAGAGGTGCCCTTCGAGCACGATTTTGTTCAGGAGGAGCTTATGATGCCTATTCTCGGTATAGTCAGAGTCAAGGATATCGACGAGGCTATCGACAAGGCAGTCAAGGCAGAGCACGGTAACCGTCACACCGCTCATATGCACTCCAAGAACATAGACAATCTAACGGCATTTGCCCGTGCGGTTGAGACCACCATCTTCGTCAAGAACGCTCCCTCTTACGCGGGAATAGGCTTTGGCGGAGAAGGACATACGACCTTTACCATCGCAGGTCCTACGGGTGAGGGTATCACCTCGGCTCGCTCGTTCACGAGAAAGCGCCGCTGCGTCATGGTGGACAGCTTCAGAATAATATAAATTAGAAGCAAAGAGTGAAAAGGTGCGGAAGATCTTCCATCGCAAGATCATTGTGCCAAAAAAATTTCACTCAACAGTTAATCTACGAAAGGATACATAAGAAATGGATATCACAGCTTCTCAGATCGAAAGCATAGTACGCTCCGTGATAAGCTCCATGGGCTCAACGTCCGCAAGAAGCGCAGGTCCCATACCTAAGACGGCTCGCGTAGCAATGCTTACAGGTCCTAAAAAGATAGAAGTTCAGGAACTCCCCATTCCCGAGCTCGGCGACGACGATATTCTCGTGCGTGTTGAAGGCGCGGGCATCTGCGGAACCGACGTTCACGAGTGGAAGATGGACCCCTTCGGCCTTATCCCCGTAATCCTCGGACACGAGGGCACGGGTGAGGTAGTGAGCCTCGGCAAGAACGTCAAGTGCGACACCGCGGGCAAGCCCCTCAAGGTCGGCGACAAAATAGTGACCTCTGTTACCAACTGCGGCGAGTGCTACACCTGCCGTATGACCCCCGGCAGAACAAACCTCTGTGACAATCAGGGCGTTTTCGGTCTTATCGGTGACAAGAGAGGTCAGGCAGAGGGCAACCGAGTAAACGGTTGGTTCGCGGACTATATGGTCATCAAGGGTGGATACGGAGTTACCTACTTTGAGGTAAACGACCTCGACCTCAAGCAGAGAATGATACTTGAGCTCGCGTGCGTTTGCGTTCACGCTCTTGAGCGCGGACAGAAGACAGGACTTCTCAATTTCGGCTCCAAGGTTCTGGTTCAGGGCTGCGGACCCGTAGGTCTGGTTATGATAACCGTTCTCCGCGCAGCAGGTATCAACCATATTATCGCGGTAGACGGTAACGAGGACAGACTCCGCGTAGCAGAAAAGATGGGTGCAAAGACCACTGTCTGCTTCAAGCGTCCCGACGAGGATACTCTTGAGAAGAGAGTATCCAAGGTTCAGGCGGTGGCAAACGGAGTAGGCGTTGATTTCGCTTATCAGTGCACGGGTGCTCCCATCGCGGCTGCCGACATTTACAGCTACATTCGCCGCGGAGGCGGTATGTGCGAGATGGGCTTCTTCGTAAATAACGGAGAATACCAAATCAACCCCCACGTTGCTATGTGCAACAAGGAGATCGACATCGTAGGCTCCTGGGACTACTCCGCAGAGGATTATCCCAAGACCATCGCGTTCCTCAAGCAGTGCCGCGAGATGAACATTCCGATAGAGGATCTTATCACCCACTCCTTCCCTCTCGACAAGATGAACGAGGCTATGGAGACCAACGTGGCTCAAAAGGGTATCAAGATCTGCTATATCAATGACAATTGATAGAGGTCGGTTATGGCAGCACTCGGTATGATTGAGGTCTACGGCTACACCACGGCGATAGTCGTGGCCGACTTGGTGGCAAAGACCGCCGACGTCAAGGTCGTAGCAATTGACAAAAACAAGCCTGCAAACGCAGAGCAATGCGCGGTGCCGCTGGTTATGGTAGTCAAGTTTCAGGGAAACGCGGGAGCAGTCCAGTCGGCTCTTGATGCCGGCGTTGAGGAAGCAAAGCGCCGCGACCTGTATATCACCTCAAAAATGATAGCAGGACTTGACGATCAGGTACAGTGGTTCGCAGATCTTACCGCAACAGGTAAGGACAAACTCAGAAATATGGACAAATAAGTCCCTATTATAAACAAGTTTTAAAAAATATTTGAAAATAAAAAGGAGATCACAATTATGAATGAAGCACTCGGAATGGTAGAGACCAGAGGACTTGTAGCTGCTATCGAGGCAGCGGATGCTATGGTAAAGGCAGCTAACGTACAGCTTATCGGCTCTGAGAAGATCGGTAGCGGACTCGTATCCGTTATGGTTCGCGGAGACGTTGGCGCAGTAAAGGCTGCTGTTGAGGCAGGCGGCGCCGCTGCTTGCAGACTCGGCGAGGTCATTGCTACTCACGTTATCCCCAGACCTCACACCGACGTTGACAAGCTTCTCCCTACTCTTAAGTAATATAACAAAGAGATTTTCTCAGTTCTGTAAAGGATTTACTTAATTATGGAAAAAGCTATCGCACTTCTCGAAGTTCAAGCTATGGTGACAGCCATAGTCGGACTTGACGCTATGGTCAAGGCCGCCGACGTGAGACTTATCCACGTCGAAAAGCGCTTGGGCGGAAGACTTGTGACAGTTGTCGTTGAAGGTACTGTTTCGGCAGTTACCGCCGCTCTTGAAGCGGGAGTCGAAGCCGCACAGGCAGTGGGACACGTTATGTGCCAGGAGGTTATCGCGCGCCCCCACCCCGACATAATGAGATTCGTCAAAACGGATAAGGGTATCTGATTCCGACCTGACATATCAAAATTACAAGCAACGGGATTTCCCGTACAATAAAATTTTAAAAAATTAATCCAAAAAGGAGAATTTTATCATGAATGAAGCACTTGGAATGGTAGAGACCAGAGGACTTGTAGCTGCTATCGAGGCAGCAGATGCTATGGTTAAGGCTGCTAACGTACAGCTCATCGGCTCCGAGAAGATCGGTAGCGGACTCGTATCCGTTATGGTTCGCGGAGACGTTGGCGCGGTAAAGGCTGCTGTTGAGGCAGGCGGCGCTGCTGCTTCCGCTCTCGGCGAGGTTATCGCAACTCACGTTATTCCCAGACCTCACACCGACGTTAACAAGCTTCTCCCCACACTCGGCTAATATTCGCCGAGAAGCGCGGCACGCTTTAAAGAATGCCGTCGTGTCCTGCCCGAAGCAATCGGGCGGGACACGGAGAACCCGTCAAACAAAAAAATGATAATTTTCCTATGAATGTGCTTCCCTTTCTCAAGGAAAGTCTGTTCATAAGAAAATTATCGCATAAATCGAAAGGAGTTCAACTCTTTATGAGCATTTCAAGCATTGAAATAGAAGCTATCGTCAAAAAGATAGTATCCGAGATGTCGACAAGCTCGACCTGTCCCTCCGTCGCCTCCGCGGCAGCGGAAAAGAGCGGCTACGAGATCCCCGTTGGCATTTCAAACCGCCATATACACCTCACGAGAGAGCATCTTGAGATACTTTTCGGCAAGGGCTACGAGCTCACGCACCTCAAGGACCTCTCACAACCCGGTCAGTACGCCTGCAAGGAGACTCTTACAATAGTAGGACCTTCAATGCGTTCTATTGAGGGTGTCAGAGTGCTCGGTCCGCTCCGTAAGGCAAGTCAGGTCGAGATCTCGGTAACAGACTCGTACGTGCTCAAGGTAAAGCCCCCCGTAAGAGAGTCGGGTAGCCTTAGTGGCTCGGCGCCTATCACTATCATAGGTCCCCGAGGCATAGTTCAGCTCAACGAGGGCTGTATCATCGCAAACAGACACATTCACATGAGCCCTGCCGACGCGTCTCGCTTTGGAGTGCGTGACGGCGACTACATCAACGTTGACGCTATGAGCGGAACAAAGAGAGCTCGCTGGTTTGACGTTCAGGTCAGAGTTCACGAGCAGTTCAGACTTGAAATGCACGTCGATACCGACGATGCAAACGCGGTCGGCTTTAAGAACGGCTCCACAGTAACAGTTGCAAAAGATTAAAATATAAAAGAGGTATATTTAGTTATGTTAAGAGGAAAAGTTATCGGAAACATAGTTTCCACCAACAAGCTCGATAAGCTCGTAGGCTTCAAGTTCCTTGAGATCAGACTTATAGAAAACGCTCAGCTCACCGATAAGTACATAGTAGCGGTGGACAGAACAGTAAGTGCGGGCATCGGCGAGGAGGTCCTTGTGACTACGGGTTCCAGCGCAAGAATGGCGCTCGGCGATCCCAACGCCGCAGTCGACGCGGTAGTCATCGGAGTAGTCGACAAGAATCAATAATTAACGTTCCATTTGTTTCTAAACAACAAATTTAGTTTTGCGGGCGATTTAGACAATTTCCACGTAAAACTGTAGTATTTCCCTTCAAATAATCAGAAAGGAAGCGCAAGCTCGGTAAAGAAAAATGCCCATATCAGATATAAAAACATTGTTGCAGAATGCCGGCATAGTAGGCGCGGGCGGCGCAGGCTTCCCTGCTTACGCAAAGCTTGCCGAGGGCGCAGATCTTATTTGCGTCAACTGCGCCGAGTGTGAGCCGCTTCTTTACACGGATTACATGCTTCTGCAGGAGGAGATTACAAAAATAGTTGAGGGCATCAAAGTAATTCTCTCCGAGACAGGCATAAAACAAGCGCTCCTTGTCATCAAGGCGCACAGAGCGGCTATGCTCAGCTACTCGGACGGTCAGGCTCTTGCTGAAAACGTTGCGGTCAAGATCATCCCCAACGTCTACCCCATAGGCGACGAGATAGGTCTGATATACGAGGCGACCGGACGCAGAGTGGCTCCCGGAGCGCTCCCCATATCCGTAGGCGTTATAGTTTTTAACGCCGAGACAGTCTACAACATATATAACGCGATAACCGGTAACTCACCCGTAACGGAAAAATGGGTGACGGTGGGTGGTGACCTGCCCGACAGATACGTGGTAAAGGTGCCTCTCGGTATGAGAGTATCCGAGCTTTTCGACACACTTGGCATTGAGGTCGGCGAGCATCAAGTGCTCTTTGACGGCGGTCCCTCAATGGGAAAGATAAAAAATTATCGCAATGCCATCATAACCAAGACCACCAAGGGAGTGCTTGTGCTCCCCGATGAGACGAGATGCGTAAAAAACAAGCAGGTGGCTATGGACGATATGCTTCGCCGCGCGGCTTCTGCCTGCTGTGGCTGTGTCAGATGCACTGAAATGTGCCCGAGGCGCGCGCTCGGCTACCCCATAGAGCCTCACAAGATGATAAGAGCATCTCTCAACAGTGCCGTCTCAGACCACCCCGAACTTATAAAGACGGCTTCTCTTTGTTGCTCGTGCGGAGTTTGCGCCGAGGTCTGCTGTCAGGACATATCGCCAAAGGACGTTATTTTGCACCTCAAGGGCATACTCGCAAAAACCAAGACACGCTTCGAGCCCGACGGCAAAGAATGGCCCGTGTCCCCCGAACGCCCCTACCGTATGATAAGCTCTGAGAGATGGGAGGATATGATCGGTGTGCGAAAATACGACGTCGTACCCAGATTTATCCCCAAAAAGCTCAAGGCAGAGCGAGTTGAGATACTTACGTCTCAACACATAGGTGCACCTGCGTCTCCTGTGGTCAAGGTGGGCGACAAGGTCAAGGCAGGACAGCTTGTCGCAGAGTGCGGCAAAGGCTTGTCAGTCGCCCAGCACGCGTCCATCAGCGGAACCGTGGTGTCCGTTGACCCCGCCAAAATAGTTATAGAGGCATAATTCGCAATATTAGTAGAGAAAGGTATTGGATTACATAAATGTATCAGGCAATAGGTGTTATTGAGCTTAAAAGCATCGCAAAGGGCATTGAGGCAACCGACGCCGCGCTCAAAAGCGCGGGCATCAGTCTTATCTCTGCCCGTCCCGCCTGCCCAGGTAAATACGAGATAATCCTCACGGGAACTATCTCCAACGTGACCAGCGCAGTCGATCACGTTAAGGAAAGATACGACGACAAGATAGTCGACGTCTCCATTATGGGACGTATCGACCCTCAGGTCGTGACGGCTCTTTTCGGCACCGAGCCCGCGGAGAAAAAAGGAAGCCTTGGCATTATAGAGACTTATTCCGCCGCGTCCATCATCAAGGCAGCGGATATCGCGGTCAAGACCGCAAGGGTGTCTATATTTGAGCTCCGTACCTCAAGAGGTATGGGCGGCAAGGGTGTCTGCCTTATCACAGGTGAGGTCGGCGACGTCTCTGCCGCAGTTGATGCGGGCGTTAAGCACGCCGTTGACCAAGGAGTTTTCTATAACTCCTCTGTCATAGCCGCTCCCCACGAGCTTCTCTGGGAGCAGATATAAGGTGCACAGACGCAAAAAACTTTATTTGAACGGAGATGACTTTAATGGATAACATTAAATTTGTAATAAAAAAGAGTCCGAGAATACAGAGGCTTATTGACCATCTTTACGCCAATATGCCCGAAATAGAGGCTGACAGAGCCGAGCTCGTGACGGAAAGCTATAAGGCGACCGAGGGACTTCCTATCATCAAAAGACGCTCTGCCGCGTTCCGTCATATACTTGAGAACATTCCGATAGTTATTCGCCCCGAAGAGCTCATCGTAGGAAGCAACTCCATAGCTCCCCGAGGTTGTCAGACCTTCCCCGAATATTCTTTTGAGTGGCTTGAGAAGGAATACGACACCGTGGCTACACGTGAGGCAGACCCCTTCTACATATCTCCCTCTACCGTGGAGAGACTTAAGGCAGTCTACCCCTATTGGAAGGGCAAGACCGTCAGCGACCTCGCCGCCGAGAGCATGGACGAGAAGGTTCTTGACGTCTTCCTCAATCACGGCGTATTTACCGTCGGAAACTATTTCTATAACGGCATCGGACACATCAACGTAGACTACCAAAAGGTCATATATAAGGGACTTGAGGGCGTTATCTCCGAGATAAAGGAGGCGCTCGCCAAGCTCTACATAGGTAACGGAGATTACTTGCGCCGCAAGGCTTTCCTTGAGGCAGCTATCGAGAGCTGCGAGGCAGTCTCGGCTTATGCCCGGAGATATTCCTCTCTTGCGCGTCAGGAGGCAGCCTCCTGCCCCGACAGTACAAGACGCGCCGAGCTTTTGAGAATAGCCGAGACCTGTCAGAGAGTGCCAGCCAAGCCCGCGCGCAATTTCTACGAGGCTTGTCAGGCGTTCTGGTTTATTCAGCAGCTCCTTCAGTGCGAATCCAGCGGACACTCAATATCCCCCGGACGCTTTGATCAATATATGTATCCTCTGTTCAAGCAGGATATAAGCAGTGGAGCAGAAACACTTGAGTCTGCTCAGGAGTACATCGACTGTATCTGGGTCAAGCTCAATGATCTCAACAAGGTCAGAGATGCCGCGTCGGCAGAGGGCTTTGCGGGCTACGGTCTGTTCCAGAACCTCATAGTCGGCGGTCAGAACGAGGACGGCGTGGACGTCACTAACGAGCTGTCCTATATGTGCATGGAGGCGACTATGCACGTCCGTCTCCCCCAGCCTTCCCTTTCTATCCGAGTATGGAACAAGACTCCCCACGACCTGCTTATCAAGGCAGCATCGGTTACCCGTGAAGGATTGGGCGTTCCCGCCTTCTACAACGACGAGGTCATTATCCCGTCTATAATGGCAAGAGGTCTTACTCTCGCAGATGCGCGTGACTATTGCATTATCGGTTGCGTTGAGCCCCAGAAGGGTGCTCGTACCGATGGCTGGCACGATGCCGCGTTTTTCAATATGTGCCGTCCTCTTGAGCTTGTGTTCTCAAACGGATACGACAAGGGCGAGCTTATAGGCTTACAGACGGGCGACGTTGAAAAGATGACGTCATTTGAACAGTTCTTCGACGCTTATCAGGCTCAGCAGCTTAATATGATAGAAATGATGGTCCACGCCGACAATGCCGTCGACTACGCTCATTCCGTTCGTTGTCCTCTGCCCTTCCAGTCCTGCCTGTGCAACGACTGCATCGAAAGAGGTGTAAGCCTCCAGGAAGGCGGAGCTCACTATAACTTTACAGGCCCTCAGGGCTTCGGTATCGCTAATATGACCGACGCGCTCCTCGCCGTCAAAACACTCGTGTTCGAGCAGAAGAAGATATCTATGGCAGAGCTTAAGCAGGCGCTCGCCGACAACTTCGGCAAGGGTATCATTCCCAAAAAGGCGCTTGAGCTCACCATTGAGGTCTCAAAGCAGCTCGCCGCACAGGGTATCAACGTGACCGAGAGCGTCATCAAGGATATATACGAAAACCTTACCACCGCGGCTACCGTTTCCGCGGACAAGAAGGCAAGATATCAGGAAATGCTTGATATGATTGCCGAACTTCCCAAGTACGGCAACGATATCCCCGAGGTAGACGACTTCGCCCGTATCGTCGGTAATACCTATACAAAGCCCTTTGAAAGCTTTACCAATAACAGAGGCGGCATGTTCCAGGCGGGCCTCTATCCCGTATCGGCAAACGTTCCGCTCGGATATCAGACGGGCGCTACTCCCGACGGCAGACTTGCATTTACTCCTATCGCCGACGGCGTAGGTCCCGCATCCGGCAGAGACGTCAAGGGCCCCACCGCAACGGCTAACTCCGTTGCCCGTCTCGACCACGGTATTGCTTCAAACGGCACTCTCTTTAACCAAAAATTCCATCCCTCTGCACTCGCGGGTATGGGTGGTCTCGAAAAATTCGTGGCTTATCTGCGCGGTTACTTCGATCAGAAGGGTATGCACGTTCAATATAACGTGGTTTCCAAGGAAACTCTACTTGACGCTCAGGCTAATCCCGAAAAGTATAAGAACCTCGTTGTAAGAGTCGCAGGATATAGCGCTCTCTTTACAACGCTATCACGATCGCTTCAGGACGATATTATCAACCGTACAGAGCAATCAGGGCTTTAAGATAGTTAGTTAACGCAGAGGTTTTCCTGCTTTTTTGGAAACGAAAGCTCAATTTCCCTTGGCAATCAGCAAAGAAACTTCCGCAATATTTGGGGTTCTAATCGCCGTGAAGTGATGCTGAGGTGAAATACACCCCGTAGTATATAACCCAACCGACATATCTAATTTTAACTTAAAGAAACTTTAAGCTAAAATAGACTTTTTCCGGTAGTTTCAATACCTTATCAATGCAAAAACGTCAGTGAGGGATTTTTCGGAGAAAAATCCTCCGACACCCTAAAAGGACCTTTTATTTATGTAAGTTTTTGCGGAGCTTTTTCCTAAAAAGCGACCCATCGTTGCATTTACTAACTACTAACTACTAACTGCTAACTACTAACTACTAACTACCAACTACTAACTGCTAACTACTAACTACTAACTACTAACTGCTAACTACTAACTGCTAAAAGAAAGGAGAAAAAGTGATGACACCGAACATATACGAGCAAACGGGGCGAATATTCGACATACAGAGATATTCCATCCACGACGGTCAGGGCATCAGAAGCATAGTCTTCCTAAAGGGCTGTTACCTGCGTTGCCGTTGGTGCTGTAACCCCGAGTCGCAGGAATACGACGTACAGGCCATGATACGTGGCGGCAAAAGTGAGATTATTGGCAGAGACGTAACGGTAGCCGAGGTTATGGCGGAGATATCCAAGGACCGCATATATTACGCTCGTTCGGGCGGAGGTATCACTCTTTCGGGCGGCGAATGTATGGCGCAACCTGATTTCTCCGAGGCGCTTTTACGTGCTTGCCACGAATACGGCTTCAATACCGCGATAGAAACAACGGCATTTGCCAATCGTGACGTAGTACAGAGGCTCTTGCCTCACGTAGATTGCTTTTTGATGGACATAAAGCACATGGACAGTTCAAAGCACCGTGAATTCACGGGCAGACCTAACGAGCAGATACTTCAAAACGCAAGATATATCGCCGAGAACGCAAAGAGACTTATAATCCGCGTCCCCTGCGTGCCCACCTTCAACGATACACCGAGCGAGATATCGGCCATCGCGCGTTTTGCGTCAAGTCTCCCCGGTGTCAAGGAGCTTCACCTGCTCCCATACCACAGATTAGGCCAGGACAAGTACAAGGGGCTCGGCAGGACCTATCTGCTCGACGGAATAGCCCCTCCCACGTCGGAGCATATGAATATGCTTTTGACGGTAGCGCAAAACGCCGCCCCCAATCTCCACGTTCAGATCGGCGGGTAAAGGCTTTAAATTAATGAGGTAAATTATGTCAAGTTCATTTGAATTTCAAGATAAAATGAGAATAGTTCAAGAGCTCGTCCCGGGTCGTCAGATAACCTTGGCACATATCATCGCCAATCCTGACCCCACTCTCTATCAGAAGCTCGGTCTCGACCCCAAGCTCGATTATGAAAGAGCCGCTATCGGTGTCCTTACCGTCAGTCCCGCAGAGACCGCGGTCATTACCGCCGATATTGCTCTGAAATCCTCGGGTGCAGACCTCGGATTCGTTGATAGATTTTCGGGTACTCTCATAATTACGGGCAAGGTCGCCGACGTCGAGGCTTCCTTTACCGCTATTACCGATTATTTCAGAAACGTTCTTAAGTTCTCTGTCTGTGAGATGACAAGAACTTGAGTGAAGAAGTTAGATAATGACGCTGATTTTCTACAAAAATCAGCCTACTGAGATATTCTCCCCCCTAACAGTATAGAACCAAACCGACATTACTAACTTTAACTTAAAGTCACTCTAAGTTAAAATAGACTTTCTCGGATAGGTCCAATACCTTATCAACACGCAAACGTCAGTGAGGGATTTTTCAGAGAAGAATCCTCCGATACCCTAAAAGGACCTTCTATTTATGGAAGGTCTTTGCCAAGCTTTCTTTCAAGAAAGCGACCCATCGTAGCATTTGCTAACTTCTCACTATCACAAAATCCTATCTTGAAAAAGAAAGGAATAAAATGAAGAAACTTATACTAATGGGGCGCGTAGCGGCTGGCAAAACCACCTTAACACAAGCGCTAAAGGGCGAGCAGCTGCACTACTGCAAGACCCAATATATAAACTATACAGACACAATAATAGACACTCCCGGAGAATACACGGAGGTGCACACGCTTGCCGCGGCATTAGCCGTCTACTCATATGAGGCGGACGTGATAGGGCTTGTAGTAAGCGCTAACGAGCCGTTCTGCGTATTCCCGCCCAACTGCACGCAGCACGTCAACCGAGACGTAATAGGCATCATTTCGGGAATAGACAAGCCCGACGCCAACATCGCTATGGCGGAAAGATGGATGTTAAATTGCGGCGTGGAAAAGGACAAGCTTTTCTACGTAAGCTCGTACACGCGTCAGGGGCTTGACAGCATAATAGACTATTTAAATCAAGAATAAGCACGTAAAAAGACAAATAAATCCTGAACGGAGGGCTGCATATGTCTGCAACCAAAACAATTTGCTTTGCCAATAACAAGGGCGGAAGCGGAAAATCCACGACCTGCGCAAACGTTGGATACTCATTGAGCACGCTTGGAAAGAAGGTTCTCCTCATTGACGCGGATATGCAGATGAATCTGACTCTGTATTTCTTCGACGACGAAGTGTCATTGGAGCTTGCAAAGAGTAACAACAACCTCTACGTCGGAGTAGTTGAGCAGAAAGACCTTTCTGATTTTGTGATACATACGGAATATGCAAATCTCGACCTTATTCCCTCCTCCACCCTTATGAGCGGAATAGAGTTCCAGCTCTTTACCAAGTGGCAAAGAGAGTTCGTGCTCCGCAAGGGACTTGAAAAGCTCAAGGAATCCGGCAAATATGACTATATCCTGATAGACGCGCCTCCAACGCTCGGCTGTTGGGCTATGAATATTATGTGCGCCTCGGATTATCTTGTAATTCCCGTCGAGGCATCTCCGTGGGGACTTTTCGGACTTGCAAATATGTTTGAATTTTACGAGCAGGTCAAGCTCATATCCCCGTCGCTTGAGCTCCTCGGTATTGCGATAACCAAGGCAAGCGAGCGCAAGAACTACTTTAAGCAGACCATTGAAACACTCTCGTCACTCGACAACGTGCGACTTTTTGAGACTATAATAAGGATAGATAGCTCGATAGAGTGGTCTCAGGACAACAGTAAACCCGTTATGGTATACAAGAAATCGAGCCGCGCGGCCGGAGAATATATGGATATGGCAAAGGAGATACAGAAATATGCCGATAGGTAAATCAAGCATCACTAAAAGAGTAGCCAAGCAAACACAACCCGAGCAAGAAACAAACATAGCCCCCGAGCTTGTTGCGACCTCAGCGGCTGCAACCAAGACAGAGGCAAATAAAACGACAAGCACAACGGCAAAGAAATCTACGGGCGCGGCGACAAAGAAATCTACGGGCGCGTCGACAAAGAAGCCTTCGAGCACCCAGAGCAATAAGTCCAGCTCCTCGGCTAAAGCCCCCGCAAAAAGATCCACGCCAAAAAAGGATACGTCAGCGGTTACCCTCACGCCCCCCGAGGTCGCACCCGAGGCGAAGATGCCCCGCGCCGTAACGACGGGCGTGCTTTCCGCAGTTGCGCCCGAGACCGTGGAAAAGGTCACGGGACACAAGGAAAACACCGGCTTTGAAAAATTCAGCTTTGGAGAGGATCTCCCCGCTCATCTTCTTTAATCCAAAAAATCACCGCAAATTGCGGTGATTTTTTACTCTGTAATTTGACTGTCCATTTTGACAGTTACTATGTAATATCCCGTGTTGTCGGGGGATATGACCGCGCTCTCAAAGCTCTCGGGTAGGCCAAGTCTGCCTTGGCTGTCAAGGCTCTGCCGGCATACGAAATACCCCTTTGCCTCGTACCATTGACCTATATCAAGAGACGTTACGTATTCCTCAAGCGTGATATGATTGTTGTATATTATTTCGGCGTGGGGCGATCCGACGTACCTTATATGCCACGGCTCGAAGCGTATTAACGTGACGTCCTCGGCGTGTGAGGGATAGCGGATTATAAATCCGTATTTCCAACACTCCGAATTTACAAATCTGCCCGCGCGAGACTTGATAAAGCTATCCCCGGCGTAGCGCGCCACGTACACGTCAAGCGCAAGACCTGTCTGATGCTCGCTGGCTCCCACGCGAGTGGCGGTCAGCGGGTCTTCAAGATAGAGAGCCTCCTGCTCCTCGGCGCTTCTGAAATCACTTGACACGTAAAGCTTTTTGCCTGTCCTTTCCATCACGGCGGCAGAAAGTGACGCATAAGCGCTATGCATACAGTCATTCATAAAGACCGTGGTGCTCTTGTACTCTGATATCTCGGGAATAAAGCTATCACTGAGGGTATATTGCGTATTTACGAGCATCAGACTTTGGTCAAGTTTGACGTTTGGCATTTCTTCAAGCTCGGAGAGCGAATGGGTGCGCGTGCCCTGTGGAGAGACCTCGCTTATGGTTACCTCGCGACAAAACAGACCGTTTCTTTCACAAAACAAATATATTTTATGGAAATTGAGACAGATAGCGGTCGCCACTACGCACACAAGCACGGCCGTGACTAAAATTATTATAATCAGCTTTGCTTTTTTCTTCATTTTTCTTTACGTCAAACGTCTCCTCGGCTAAAAGGAGACGTTTTACTTTTATTTTTCAGTTTGAGTTTCAATATATAAGTCCTGATTGCCATCGGCTACCGTGATGCCGTCAAGCTTCACGCCCTTAAGAGAATCGCACGCGCCAAAGGCGTCCTTGCCTATTTCCTTGACTCCGCCAAGCTCAACACCGACAAGCGACGAGCAACCGTAGAAGGTGGACGGAGCAATAGCCGTAAAGGATTGCGGAAGTGTTATCTCGCAAAGAGCCTTACAGCCGTAAAAGGCTTGCATTCCAAGGCTTGTGAGTGTCTCTCCAAGCTCCACCGTGACGAGATTGTCACAACCGAAAAAGGCATCGTCACCAACAGTCACTACACCGTCGAGGGATATCTCCAAAAGCGAGCGACACGCGTAAAACGCTCTTGTTCCAACGCGCTCTACCGTCTCGGGCAATTTTATCGAGGTTATATATTTACAAGATGTGAACGCGCGATTGGGAATACTCGTGCACGTATCGGCAAGCGTTACGCTTCGCAGAGACGCGGGCACAAATTCATCGTTATAATCGGGACTGTCAGCACCAAATATATATCCGAGAAAAGAGTTCTCCTCACTCTCACCAAAGCCGCCGAGAGTGACGTTGTTAAGTCCCTCGCACTCAAACAGAGCCCCCTTGGCTATCTCACGAACACCCGAGAGGTCAAGCGAGAAAATAGACCTGCAATATCCGAGCGCGTACGCGCCAAGGCTATCCACTCCGTCTCCCATATTGAGAAAGACAAGGTCGGAGCACTCGTAAAAGGCAAAATCCGCTATACTCTCGGTCTCGTCGGGCAGTATGATTGCCGACAGGCTCTTGCAGCCCGAAAACGCGTTCTCGCCGATATCTCCGCGTCCAACTATTACCATATCCAGACTTGCGGGCACCTTGACCGCGTTCTGCGCGTACTCTGTCGCGCCAAATACATATCCCAGATATGCCGACTCTCCCCCATCGCCTACGAAGGGCAGACGGAGAGTGGAAAGTCCGTCGCAATCGGAAAACGCACCCTGCTCTATGCTCACAACACTGTCAGGTATACTGACCGCGCGCACCCCCGTGTCTGAAAACGCGCCCGAGGCTATGACGGATACCGCATAGCTGTCTATCTTCTCGGGCACGACGACTATGTCCTCGTCACCCGTGTACGCTATTATCTTAACGCCACTCTCGGTCACCTCATACTCAAAGCTTTCAGGCGAGGCGGGTGAATTATTAACAAACGCAAGCGTGGAATTTTCCTGATATTCCGCGTATCTTTTTGCAAGCTCGCTATTCTCTGCCGTGTCCTTGGCGGGCGTAAATGTATCTGTCTCCTCGGTCTCGCCGCCGCTGTTCTGTTGCGGCTTTGCCACGCACGCGCATAGCAGAAACGTCGACACCAAAAGACAAATCAGCGCGACTGAAAGCTTGTGCCATAATTTTTTACTCATTTTCAAGGGACTCCTTTTCCTCGGCAGAGGCTCTCATAAAGTGATATGATATTTTAGCCGTAAACGGAATTATCTGCACCACAAACCAGATAAAAGTGGTCTCAAAAAGGGTTTTTGCAACCTCTTCTCCCTCCTCCAAGCTCTCCGCCGAGCCCTCACCCTGACTTATAAGGTAAACGTACGGAAGCATTACAAAAAAAGTAAAAAGTGCCGCCCAAAGAGTGATATATCCCTGCTCTCTTTGAGTTATTACGGGTAAGTACGCCTCTTTTTTAGAGTAAAATACGTAGAGCACTGCCGTAAGTATGATGACGGGCAGAATGGGCGTGACGTACTCCACAAACCATATCATATTGTCCATATTGCCCTTTTCCTCAAGCTGTGCGACCTTTTCGGGCACCCAAGAGCTATACACCGAGAGCATTAATGCCATAAGAACGCACAATGCTACCGAGCACAGTATGACCTTCAATAAATCTATTGACTTTTTATCTGAATTTGCCATTTTTTCATCCTTCTGAAATCAAATTTTACTTATATCTGCTTATGAACACTCTTGTATTCGTCGTAATATCTGTAATACGGACAACGGCCCGTGTTGCCGCCGAGAAAGTCTATCATCTCGTCCTCGTCGAGCGACATTGAGCATACGTATTCGTCCCATTCCTCATCAAAGTCGTAAAATTCACAGCTCTCGCACGTACCCGACGCATATTTTGGCGATGTCATCGCCTTTTTCTTTTTATCTTCCATTTCTCACTCCGAAAATTAAAGCTTGAAGCTGTCTGGCAGGATATCCGATAAAGTCCTCACCGTGATATCCTTTCCGTCAAAAAGTATTATCTCGAACTCAGGGGAGCAGAACTCCGCCATCACCTGACGGCATATTCCACACGGAGCGCATATAGACGTGATATCCTCGCCCTCAGGCGCGCCCACGATAGATATAGCCTTAAAATCTCTTTTACCCGCCATAATAGCCCTAAAAAACGCGGTCCTCTCGGCGCAGTTGGTAGCTCCAAATGAGGAATTCTCAATGTTAGCGCCATCGAACACCTCTCCGTCAGAGCAAAGCAAAGCCGCTCCCACACGAAAATGCGAATAAGGTGAATACGAGCTCTCTCTTGCCTTGAGCGCTGCCGCCACAAGCTCATCTCTGTATGACATAAATACTCCTTTCGGCAACAAAAGCCTTTTTAATCCTGATGGGATTTACCTTCCAAAAAGTACGCCGCCTCTGTGTCGGCGCAGTTGAGGAAGAAGGCGAGTGGAAACATCTCCATAGCCTTGCCTACGTTGCCGGCGTTGTCTTTATCTGCAGAAAATCCCATATGGTAACGGATAGCAAACGCCTCGTCTCGCGTGAGCCTCATATATCCCGATACGATATATACAGACTTTTCGCCGTGTCCGTAAGGAAGATTGTCCTCTATCGTGTAGTATGGCACGGATTCCCATCTGCCCTCTGCGTTCTTGACGTTTCTGAAGCTGACGTTATAAAAATTCACCTTGCAGACGTCGTGCAGAAGTGCGGCTATGGCAATACTCTCCTCGCTGTACTCTATACCGTACTCCTCTTTTATTTTGGGGCGGCTGAGTATGTCGCACAGGCAATCGTACACGTTGAGAGTGTGCTCTACGAGTCCTCCCTCGTGACTGCCGTGAAAGCGAGTGCTTGCGGGGGCGGTGAAAAAGTCGCTCGCCTCGGAGCACAGATATGCCAAAAGCTTGTCCGCTCCCTCTCTTTTTATCTTGCTTGTAAAGATGTCTATAAATCTTTGTTTGTTAGTCATCTCAATTCCTCGTTTTAAATAAATATATATCCGATTACATTGTATCAAAATCCCGCCCTTTTGTCAAGGGCGGGAAAACTTTTTACAATTAATATCCCTTCTTGCCGAAAAGAAGCCGCCATATAAGCTTTCTTAGCATATCTGCGGGAAAGACGAGAAGCGCCAGAAGCGCGGTGAATCCAAGCTCCGAGAGCGTGAGAGGTGCAGTGCGCAAGACCGCACCGCCAAGGTAGACGAAGATTATCTGTATGGCGAGCACCGCCGCCATTATTCCTATAAAGCCCTTGTTCTTACCTATATTTGAAAAGAGCTTCAGTCTGTCGGTCCGCGCGTTGAAGCAGTTGAACACCGAAGCAAAGATAAACAGCGCAAAGAACGCGGTGAGCAGATATATGTTATCCTCTGCCCAACGATAATGCGCGCATATCTCGGGAATCCTGAAAAATGCCACGCAAAGTGCCACGGTTGCCGCCCCCGATATAAGTATCTCATTTATCATATAGCCGTTGAGAATAGGCTCGTCTCGGCGCTTGGGTCTCTCCTGCATACAGGACTCAAGTGCGGGCTCGCCTGCAAACGCCAGCCCTCCGAGAGTATCCATTATAATATTTATCCAGAGCATCTGAACCACGGTGACGGGAGCCTCCACGCCCAAAAACGGACATATCACCGACACTCCCACCGCACACAGATTCATAGTGAGCTGGAGTGATATAAATTTACGTATGCTCTTAAATATATTTCTGCCGTATCTGACCGCCTTGACGATAGATGCGAGGTCGTTGTCAAGTATTATGATGTCGCCTGCGTCTTTTGCCACCTGTGTTCCGCTTCCCATTGAAAATCCTACGTCCGCGCGCTTGAGCGCGGGAGCGTCGTTGATGCCGTCACCTGTCATTCCCACCACGAGCTCAAGCTCTTGTGATATGCGCACAAGGCGGCTCTTATCGTTTGGCAGAGCTCTCGCCACGACGGCAAGGTGCGGAAGCATATCCCTGACCTCCGCGTCAGTCAGGCGGGAAAGCTCGCCTCCCGTTATGGCTATATGAGTTTTTTCGTCAAGTATACCGCACCCCTTCGCGATATGCTTTGCGGTGTCGAGATTATCTCCCGTTATCATCACCACCTGTATCCCCGCGCCGCGAAGTTCGGATACCGATGCGGGTGCCGCCGCACGTATCCTGTCCTCAAGAGTTATAAGACACAAGAGAGTCAAGCTACCAAGCTCTCCTCGCTCTACCGAGCCGCTCCATTCGGGCTTGTCGGCAAGAGCTATGGCTAAAACTCGCTTGCCCGAGGCGGTAAGCGTCCTGCAAATGCTCTCGGGCACCTGTCCTCTCATCCCGTGCCTCTCTCCCCTCTCGTCGATATAGGAGCTCAACCGTGGCAGTATCTTCTCGGGCGCTCCCTTCACGAGCAGCTTCCTTGTTTCCCCGCTTGACACAAGCGCCATAGAAAGCTTACGGTTGCTATCAAATTCGGTCTTTTTTATGACCTCAAAGCGCGGAATCTCGCGCACGCACGCAAGCGCGCACTCAAGAATCGCACGGTCGGTGGAGTTACCACCGAGAGCCCGACGAGCGCCGTCCCTCCTGCCAACAACACTTGACGTATTGGCAAACGCACCGAGAATGAGCTCGTCGTAGATAGCGCCCGACGGCAGAGAGGCGAGTGACTTGTAGCTCCTTCCGTCTCCGAGATATATCTCCCCGACCGACAGCTTGCCCTCTGTGAGAGTTCCCGTCTTGTCGGTAAAAAGAATATTCATACTCCCCGCCGACTCGATACCCACGGGCTTTCTGACTAAGACGTTGTCCTTGACCATCTTTTTAATATTGGACGATAGGACCACAGCTATCATCATAGGCAGTCCCTCTGGCACGGCGACGACTATTACCGTCAGCCCCAGAGTGAGCGCGTGGAACAGATGCGAGAACAGAAAATCAAGGCTCAGCAGCTTGTATTTGATTATCTCAACGTCAAAGGCGCTGTCTACGACAAACGTAGTGAAAAGATAGACAAGCGCAACCACCGCCGCCAGAATATATCCGAGCGTGCTTATCTGCCGCGCGAGCTTTGTAAGTCTTATTTTGAGCGGACTTTCTCTGGTCTCGGTCTGTATCTCACGTGAGATACCGCCAAGCATAGTGCTATCTCCTACCCTCTCAATTCGCATAATTCCGCTACCCGATAGCACCGTACAGCCACGCAAGCAGTAGTACGGCGAGGCGGGTGTGAGGTCGAGCTCGTCATTGCCGCTCCACGCGCGCTTGGTCACCTCTCGGCTCTCGCCTGTCATAGCCGATTGGTCTGTCACAAGCTCCCCTGACACAAGAATCCCGTCGGCGCATATCTGCTCCCCGGCGCCCACAAGCACAAGGTCACCGACCACGACCTCATCTATCGAAAGCTCAACTATATCTCGACTGCGAAGCACGCGGCAGGAAAAGCTCGCGCTGCTCTCGCTGAGTCTGTCAAATGCCGCCTGCGAACCGTGCTCGGACAGAGTAGATATAAAAGTGGCAAGAAGTATGGACACGGCGATTCCGCCCGTCTCAAACCAATCCGCGTCACGAAATGTAAATATCACGTTTATTATGAGCGCGCCTATAAGTATCTTTATGACGGGGTCTCCGAGATTTTCAAAAAAACGCCTCGCAAAGCTTTTCCCCTTGTTCCGTGACATTTTATTATCTCCATGCTCAGCACGCGACCTCTCCACCTCCTCAGCAGAAAGTCCGCGCATATTTTGAGACGCGAGAGCATATCCCTCTGCTTTCCCTATCCTCTCTTTATACGTGCTTGCTATTTCTATCACCCCTTTTGCTTGTTTCATAAAAATATATGCCTGAGTCAAACGAAATAAAACTCAAAGCCAGCACTTGCACTTTTATGTAAGTCTTTTTTATTTTATATTGACTTTTTGCAACGTTCGTGCTATAATAACATGTAGTGAGGCGGCTGTGTTGAATAGCTCCTCGCAAATTACGCAATTGGAACCAAATTGCTTGAAATATGGAGGTATTTCATTATGGCTATCAAAAAACGTTCATTTTGGCTTGTAGCATTATCACTGATAATGTGCTTGTCAATGCTTTTCTGCTCCTGCTCTCTGATAAATCCAGATGACGAGGATGAAGACGTAGAAAAGACACCCGAAGAAGAAAAAGAAATAATTGCAGACAGCTTGCAGAGTCTCAATATGGGCCAGATGATCGAATCGGGCCTTGAGGAGTATAACATATCCTTCACAGAGCTCTTGAAGGGAGTTATGGCAGAGGCTTCTATCAGCACCACGATAGACGGCGAGCGTGTAAACATCTACGGTGGAATCAACGAGAATCTCATCAAGTTTGATGCCGCAGGTGAATCCGCCTACATACATCTCACCGACGAGAACGTGGTCCTGTTCTCCAAATACGGCGAAGGTTACAGGGTATCTGTTGAAAACATTTCTGTTTCACCCGAGGATATCGTGGACGCTCCCAGCGATATGGTCTCCTCGATTACAGAGATAGTCAAGGACTTCAAGTTCCCCGAGATAAAGGCGGACCAGCTTGAGGAAAAGGACGGCTTCTACGTTATCAAGAACGATTATTACGAGAGCGTCGCGCGCGAAATAATAGACCTCTTGATAGAGGTTATGGCCGAGCTTGAGGGTGAGGACTCTTACGTGCCCACCGACGAGGAGATACAAGAAGTTGTTGAACAGATAAAGGGCATCATAGAGGCTCTGGATCTTGAGATTGGTTTCTCTGTGGGCGATGAGACCATCAACGGTTTCTATGTATCCATCAACACTACCGAGGACGCAATGTCCGAGTTCTTTGGCTCAATCGGTGAAATGGCTCCTGCTCTTCCCGATGACGAGCCTAACTACGTGGAAACGTGGACCGAGATCGTCAACGACGATTGGGAGTCCGAATCCGAAAGCGATCCGGAAATCGTCTATCCCGACTACGACTATGGCTACGATTATGATGGTGACGGTATTGTAGACGAGGAGTACACCTTTGAAGACCCCAACTACGACTATGGCTACGATTACGGCTATGACACTGACACCACCTACACAGTTGACTATCCCGAGTATGAAGGTATGTCCTCTGTAAAAGCAAGCTCCGCTCCTATCACGCTTCGCCTTGAGGTCATGCTTACAGATAACGCTAAAAATCTCAAGCACATCAAGCTCAACGCAAACATTCCCGCGGACGATGGCACCGTAGTTATCGACCTTGTGTTGAATAGCATCATTAAGAAAAACGACCTCGTAGGAGTTGAGGTCTCCTTCAATATGACAGCTACTAACGTTGTGATAGAAACCGACTACAGCGTTGAAACAAACAAGTACGACCAGTACGGATATACCGAGTATGTCGATATAGAGGTCATAGGTAATATCAACGCGACCGCAAACCTTGTATTCGACACATCCAAGCTTGAGGGTGATGCGGGCGACGCTATATTGGATTTCGATGTAAACGTTAACGTTATTCCTAAGGATGCGTTCTGCGTTGATTACGACTACTCTGTAGGAGAAGAAACAAGGACAGACGTTGAAGAATACTTCCCCTCGTTTAACATTGATCAGTACAAACAGTCCGTAGGTATAACGGCAGACATCACTGTCGTTGACGACGATACCCTCGACGTGCTCGTAAGCGTTGGTATGGATGACGTATCCGTTAACGTAAACGGAACTATTGAAACAAAGTCCTGCCCCAACTTCGGAGCTCTTCCGGGAGACGTATCCAATCTCCTTGACAACAAAAATCTGGCGGCAGACATGGCTGAGCTTGAGCAGATAGCTGAAACTATCCAAGAAGAGATATACCTCTACGACTACGGCTTCCTTCCCGACGTCGTATGGTACGACGCTCAAACAGGCATATACGTATATGTATCTAACTACTACTACGAATTCTACACCTCTATGCCCGAGGACGCAGAGGAAATATTCTATGACCGCGCAACCGGTGAAATTGTATTCCCCGATCACGCAGAATAAGGCCTGAAAATACATCAAAGAGGTCGCTCCCCGACACCTGTTGGAGAGCGACCTTGAATTATTCACAAAAAATTCAAACAATACCCTCCTCACTATGATATACTGAATCTATATAACATTATAAAGGGGATATCCATGAAAAAGATCTTATCTTTATTACTTGTCATAATGCTGCTGGTCACGACTCTGACCTCGTGCGACTTTATCGAAGACGTATTTGACATTGACGGTTTGGGCTTAGACAATATATTTGGCGGCGGCAACCGCAATGACGAGCCCGATAACGATGAAAAGGACGACGAGTTCCACAGTTTCGGCCCAATATATAATACAACGGAAACAGCACCCGTAGATGACTACACAGATCACGAGCAGCCTACGGACAACGTAAGAAATCCCGACGACTCCGAGGTCAAACCCGATGAATACGATACCGACGAATACGATAGCGAAAGCTTTGATTATGTCCCCTCCGAAGGATTGAGCTTCGTATCCAACGGCGACGGCACTTGTTACCTTAGCGGTCTTGGAAGCAACACCGACAACGTAGTAGTGGTTCCCGACGTATCTCCCGAAGGTGAGAGGGTCATAGGCACCGGAGAAGATGCGTTTGTTACTTGGCTTGGACGACCCACACTCCACACCATAGTGCTTGGAAAAAACATTGAGTACGTATCTCCCATAGGCTTACGCTCATTCACAAGACTTGAAAATATAATAGTGGATGAGGACAACGTAAGATTTTACTCCGAGGACAACTGCCTTATCGACAGATACACGGAAACCGTAGTGATAGGTACTGTCAACAGTGTTATTCCCGAAGGCATTGATTATATCGGCGCATATGCATTCTGCTCCAAGGATATCGAGAGCATCAACATTCCCGACAGCGTTACTGAGATACATGAGTCCGCGTTCAGTGGTTGCTCCAAGCTCCGCTCTGTCGAAATGAGCGACAACGTGCAATATATAGGTGATAGCGCATTTGCTAATTGTTACGAGCTTAAAAGTGTAAAGCTTTCCTCAACCATTAGCGAGATCAGAGCATTTACCTTTGACAGTTGTAGCTCGCTTTCAAGCATCAATCTGCCTGAAAATCTTACTTATATAGGCGAAAGTGCATTTAGAGGGTGCCAGTCACTCACAAGCGTATCCTTTGGCGAGTCCCTGACCGCCATTGGAATAGGTGCTTTTAACGGCACAGGTCTCACCCACGTTACCTGGGGAAACAATATTGAAAGAATAGAGGACTCGGCGTTTGCAGGTTCTGCTCTCTCCGAGGTAATTCTCCCCAACAGTATAAACTATATCGGCTGCTACGCCTTTTCAAGTATGCCCAACCTCAAATCCTTCAACGTAGGTAACGGCGTTCAAATAATAGATGAATATGCATTCGCATATTGCTACTCCCTTGAAAACATTACTCTTGGAAATAGCGTGAACCATATTGCAAATCTTGCATTTTACCGTTGCTCAAGCATTACCTCCATCTATCTCCCATCAAGCCTTGTAAGTCTTGGCGAGGAAGTTTTCTACGAGTGCTCCAATCTCCAGAACGTTTATTTCTCAAACGGTATACAATATATCGGCGCACGCGCCTTCTATCTGTGCTCCGCTATCACGGCAATCGACTTGCCGAGCAGTATAGCGGATATAGCATCCTCCGCATTTGAGGGCTGTTCGTCAATGGAAAGACTCACCATACGTGAGGGTAGCCGGGCCGTTATCAACGACTCGGCATTTGAGGGGTGTTCTTATCTAAGTTACGTATATATCTCCTCTCTTGCAACCACATCGGGCGGCAGAATATTATACGGCTGTGACAACATCAGGGATATTACAGCTCCGGCATCTATGTTCTCCATAGACTCTGTTGGAGGATTCAGTCGCATGAACCTTGAAAACGTAGTTATAAATGCCGGAACACATATTCCCGATAATGCTCTTTCGTGGGGACAGAATATAAAGAGCATTACCATAACCTGCAACACTATTGAAAGCATAGGTGAGCGGGCATTTGAAAAGTGCTCCTCCCTCAACTCGCTGACCATTCCATACGGTGTATGGAGCATAGGCGCATATGCATTCACAGACTGCTCTGCTCTTATGTCAGTAGTTATTCCGGATACAGTTCAAGAAATAGGTGAGTGTGCATTCAATAACTGCCACTCTCTTGGCAGCGTAGTGCTTCCCTACGGAATTGGGGTCATAAACAAGTCAACCTTCCTTGATTGTTCGAGCCTTGTAAGCGTAGTGATTCCCGATAGTGTTTACGAGATAGGCACGAGCGCATTTCAGGGCTGCTCCTCACTTCTCAACATTTCTATTCCAGAGGGAGTTTACACTCTACCCGTGTCGGTATTCTCTAACTGTTCCTCTCTTACCCGTGTGGATCTTCCAAGCAGTATAGGAGTTATTGAGCACTATGCTTTTGCAAACTGCTATTCCTTGGAGACCGTCCGTTACAACAGCACACAGGACTCTTGGAGTGATATATCCATAAATTATTCCGGCAACGAATCCATTATCGGAAGAATCCAATACCTTGCACATTAATATAAAACAGGCTCCGCATCAAGCGGAGCCTGTTTCTATTCAATATCTTTGGTCAAGTGAGATATAGTCTCTCGGCTTTGCGATGCACTTATAGCCGGGACGAATTATCTTGTTCGACGTGCAATATTCTTCTATACGGTGAGCGCACCAGCCCGCCACTCTCGCTATAGCAAAGAGTGGGGTGTACATCTCAGTGGGAATGTCAAGCATTCGGTAAACAAGACCTGAATAAAGGTCGACGTTCGCGCACATATCCTTATCAACTCCCTTGTACGCCTTGAAGAGCGAGGGGGTTATGGTCTCTATCTTCTCAAGCAATCCGAAGTCGTCGCCAAAGCCATTCTTTTCGGCAAGGTCCTTGGCGTATTTCTTGAGCATTACGGCACGGGGATCGGATTTGGTATATATCGCATGTCCCATTCCGTATATAAGTCCCGAGCCGTCGTACGCCTCGCCGTTGAGTATCTTCAAGAGGAACGCCGACACCTCATCATCGTCGGTAATGTCCCCGACGTTCTGCTTTATGCAATCGAACATCTCCTGCACCTTGATATTAGCGCCACCGTGACGGGGACCCTTGAGAGCGCCGATAGCCGCGCTTATGGCGGAATAGGTGTCCGTTCCCGAGCTTGAGAGCACTCGGCAGGTAAAGGTCGAGCAGTTTCCTCCTCCGTGCTCGGCATGCACCGCGAGGCATAGGTCAAGCAGTCTTGCCTCCTCCTCGGTGTAAGTCTTATCGGGACGTAAAACTCTCAAAAAGTTCTGAGCTGTCGAAAGCCCGTCCTTGGGATTATGTATATTGAGACTCTTATCAAAAAACGCGTTTTGATACACTGCGTACGACTGTGCCGCGATAACGGGCAGACGCGCCACTATCTCCATACTCTGATGTAGCATATTATCAAGCCCCGTGTCGTCGGGGTTGTCGTCATACGCGTAAAGCGACAGCACCGCACTCGACATCTTGTTCATAATAGAGCGTGAGGGCGCTTTCATGATAATGTCCTCGGTAAATCTCGGGGGCAGGCGGCGATATGCCGCAAGTATGTCGTTGAACTCGGCAAGCTCCGCCTCGGTGGGAAGATGACCGAAGAAAAGCAGGAACGCGCATTCCTCAAAGCCAAATCTGTCCTCTTTGACAAAGTTATTGACAAGCGTAGCTATCTCATAGCCGCGATATTCAAGTCTTCCCTCGTCGGGGCATTTGTCGCCCTCGTTCATTACGTATCCGTGAACGTTGCCTATTCTGGTCACTCCAGCGGTTACACCCGAGCCGTCCACCTCACGCAGTCCTCTCTTAACTCTATAATTATCAAACGCCTGCTTGGGAATTACGTAAGCGCTCCTCGCATCGTCAAGCATAGATTGAAACTCGCGCTCTATCTCCTCATCGTGATCACTTGTGTGATTTTTTGAATACAGCTGCATATATATCACTCCGTTCTGT
>JAEIGA010000971.1_pt1 | contig 43063 bp, 74 predicted proteins | sample 9270691 | NCBI WGS metagenome assembly JAEIGA01 (sample SAMN17057246, study PRJNA624740) | gut metagenome | biome: biome; isolation source: fecal sample | host: Bos grunniens | place: China: Xizang | collected 2019
ACCAGATGGATTGGTTGACAGTGCCAATATTGGCAATGAGGTTGATGATAACATCTACAAGGGTTTAAGTGGGCAAGAGTTAAGTGATTATATTAGAGATGTTAATTCTGATGTATTTGATTATAATAGAAGCTTGTTAGGGTTACAGCCTAGTACAAATATTTCATATAGTGATAATTCTCAAACTATAATCAACACATCGGATGGAGTTGCACAACATGAAAAAATCGCCAATAATAAGGTTGATAGAACCAAAAATCAGATTAGCAACTTAGAGCTATTTAGCAGGAGAGGGTAACGATGGGATTTTTTACTGATGCGGTTAGTGCGAGCCAATCTTTTGTTGGAGGTCTCGGAACATTAGGAATAAACGGCTTTGTTTTTGATATTGCCGAAGAGTGTGAGATTTCCCTCGAAAGTGAAATTACCGACCATTATATTGAGGATGGCTCAGCTATTCAAGACCATATTGCTTTAAGACCCGAAAGAGTTACCTTGAGAGGGTATGTCGGCGAGATAGTATATAATACTGGCAATGATAAAGGTTTTGTTCGTGAGGCGGCAGAAAAGCTCACAACGGTGGCATCTTATTTGCCGGTGGTGTCTAATTATGCCAATAGAATTTATAACGATATATCAAAGATAAACTTAGATAGTGATAGTGTGTTTACCAGCATTGAAAAGCTATTTAATGTTGGAGGAGATGTATATAAAGCGTATAGAGATATCAATATTCCTCAAGATAAACAGGGTGAGGCTTTTATCTATTTTGAAGCTTTAAGAAATTCAAGAAAATTGTTGACGGTGCAGACACCTTACCGCTATTATACAGATATGGCGATTGAAACCGTAAAAATTATACAAGATGCTCAATCAAGGGATGGAAGTGATATAGAGGTTACACTAAAGAAAATCAGATTTGCTCAAGTTACCACCTCAACTCAGCTTTCTCTTGCGTCTCGTTTGGAGCAGATGGCTTCAAAGATAATTGATAAGGGGTTGGTTCGTGGAATTAAGAAGACCGTAGATAGCTACTGGCAAAAGGCAAAATCGTTTTTTGGAGGTTAAAGGTGTTACAGGTTACAGGATTAACAGCAAACCCAAAACAATCAATCAAGGTTCAGCTTGACAATGGAGATGTTGTACAGCTTAATTTTGTTTATCGTCTCAATCAAAGAGCTTGGTTTTTTGATGTCTTATATAAGGATTTTGCGTGCTATGGTGTGCAATTAACCAATTGCCCCAACATTATACGCCAATTTCAAAATATGTTGCCTTTTGGGATTGGATGCTTTGTGAATGATGGACAAGAGCCGTGGTTTTTGAATGATTTTGAGACCGGCAGGGTTGAGGTGTTGGTTCTTGATGCAAATGATGTTGATTTTGTAGGGCAAGAGATATATGGAAAAATTTGGTAGAACATACGAGATTACATTTAATATCGGGGTTTTAGAGCAAGTTGGTGCTTATGATAAGGCGAAAATAGTAGAGACCATCACCGTAAGCTATCCTCTCACCACTAATTTTGCTATATCTCGTAATACCTATTCTCAAGTCAATACCGCTTTCTTGTCAATCTTTGGGTTGACTCAGGGAACTAGAGACAAATTGTATAAAGACCGCTATGATGCTGTTACTTATATAGAGGTTGAGGTGCGAGCTGGCTATCAAGATGAAATGTCCCTTATATTCAAGGGAACAGTAAAAGAGTGCCAATCTTATAAAGATAGCGGAGCTACTGAGTATAGGACAGATGTTGAGGCTTGGGATGGTGGACTTGCCGTATATAAAGGCGAGGACAATAACAGCTTTTCTTTAGGTACATCTAAATCAACAATCTTAGAGACTTTGTGTCAGAATATGCCGAATCTAAAGGTTGGTGCTATATCTCCAGACTATGATTATGAGACCACATTGAGACCAGCTATATTTAGCAAAAAGACTTATGATGATTTGATGATGCTCACCGATGGTAATATGTATATTGACTTTGAGAGAGCATATTTTTTGCTTGAGAATGATGTTGTTGATGGAAACATAGCTTTATTAAATCTAGGAAACACCCTGCTCGGTTCTCCAAAACGAAAAGATGGAGTCATAACGATTGAGACCATATTTGAGCCAAGAGTCATGGTTGGGCAGTGGATTGAGATACAAAGCAGCTCTACACCTTATCTTAATGGAACTTATAAAATTTTAGGTGTAAATCATGATGGTGTTATATCTGGTGCTAAGGGTGCTTCCATGATAACGTCTATTGATTTGTTTATCGGCACGCAAGTATTTAGGAGGGTAAAGAAACTCAATGTCTAATCCTGCACTAATAGACCCAGATTTAACCTATGCCATGAATGTTTTTGGCAATTCTATTCAATATGATTTGAATTGTCATAGAGTGGGCAAAATAGTTAAGTTTAATCCTGATGATTTGACTTGTGATGTTGAGCTTTTAGAACTTAAGCCAACACAAAGCAGATTGGATAAGTATGCACTTATTCAAGGTTTGCCTTTGTTAGTGAGTGGTGGAATTGATACCAACTTAACATTCGGTGATGTTACTGGTGCTGAGTGTCTGGTGCATTTTAATGATAGAGACATTGATTCTTGGTTTGATACTGGAGAATCTTATATGCCTAATTCAAAGAGGATGCATGATTTCTCCGATGGTTTTGTAAGTTTGCGACCACATAATAAATATGATAAGATTGAGTATGAGGTTGACGGAACGGTATTACATAAGGGTAAAAGCAAGATAAAGCTCACTTCTCAAGGGATTGAGGTTTCCGTTGCTGGAGTGCCTGCCACACAAGACCAGCCTGCTCAAGAGGGTTGTGTCTTTACATTAATCGGAAATACTGCTACATTAAAGGGCAATTTGATTGTTAATGGTAATATAAATGCTTCGGGAACAATCACAGGTCAAACGGATGTAATTGCTGGAACAATAAGCGGAAAGACCCATACCCATACATCTGCATCGCCTGGAGACCCAACATCTGCACCTATAGGAGGTTAATTTGAGAGTAAGAGCTATTACAGGAGATAGAGAGTGGACTTTCGGTAAAGGAAAGCAAAGCTACAAAGTTGATGAAGATGCTATTGCTCAGAATGTCCAAACTCGTATAATGTCGTTTTTCGGAGATTGTTTTTTTGATTTGAGAGCTGGCATTGACTGGTGGAATTTGCTTGGTGTTGGAACAAGAGAAGAGTTGCTAAAATCGATTCAATCGGTTATACTCAACACAAATGGCGTTGTCGGCATAAATAGTGTTGATGTTTATACAAGAGATAGGGTGTTAAATGTTACCTATGATATTCGCACTATTTTTAGTGAATCGTACCAAGGAAATTTGACAACGAATTTGTGATATTATATCGTTATTTAGGGGTTAGAGATGGCTGATAACTATATTGATGGAACTGGCATACATACACAAACAGTAGATGAAATTGTCTCGGAGCTGACAACCGAGTATAAAAACATTTATGGACAAGACATAAATGTGGATTCTGATACTCCTGATGGGCAGAGAGTAAATATTGAAGCTCAGGCTAAAGCCGATGTCTTAGATTTTGCTGTACAATTATATAATTCTTTTGACGTTGATGCCGTCAATGGTGTTGCTCAGGACAGACTATATAAGATAAACAATATATATCGTAAATCTTCCGAATATTCGTATGTTCAAATTAATGTCACCGCCACATCAACGGTAAATTTGCAGGGGTTGGATGTTAGCGAGGCTGCTGCCTATACAGTAGCTGATACAAATGGAAACCAGTTTTTATTAGTTGATAGTGTTGTTTTAAATGCTGGGACAACCCTGCTTGAGTTTAGAGCTAAAGATTCGGGGTTAGTAGAAGTCACCCCAAACACAATTACAAACATGGTAACAATCGTTGCCGGTATTAGTGGAGTTACAAATCCTGCTTCTCAATATATTACAGGAACAGCTCAAGAAAGTGATGCTGAGTTTCGTATAAGAAGAAATAAATCAACGGCTATTTCTGGTAAGGGTTTTTATGATAATCTGCTCGGAGACCTTTTGAGTGTGCCTCTGGTAACGGCTGCTGAGGTTTATGAGAATGATGGTGATGTTATGGAGATACCGCAAGAGGCGAGCACGAGTGCCGTCTGGTGTATTGTTGAGGGTGGATTAAATGAAAATATAGGGCAGATTATTTATGCCAATAAAACAATAGGATGTAAGCAGGTCGGTAGCACTACGGTAAATATAACCAAGGCGGATGGTTCAACATTTGTTGCTCGTTTCGATAGACCTCAAACACAGCCGTTATATTTGCAGTTGAGTGTTAAGAGTAAGATTGCGACCCCTCCTGATGTTGGCTATATTGCAAGTCAGTTGGTTTCTAGGCTTACTTTTGATATTTTCGCTGCGGTTGATGGTTCTGAGATAACGGCGGCGGTGATAGGGATTGAGCCGACTGTATATGTAACAAACTCAAAAGTTAGCACTGATGGCTCTACTTGGGTTGATTATGTTGAGCCAAGTTCTAAGGATAGATTTTTTGTATTGTCTGAGGAAAATATAAATATTACGGTGGTTGAATGATAAGTGATTTAATAAAATATTATCAAAATCTCTTGATTGTGCAGTATCATGGAAAATCTACTGCTCAACAGGAGATTGCTCTTGCCACAAAGACGTTTACTGGAGATAATATTATTCCGCAGATATTGTTCGATATTGATACCTCTGTAGGCGCACAGTTGGATTTAATCGGCAAGATTGTGGGGTTGTCTCGTGTTGCCGAGGGTTTTGAGTTCGGGACGGTTTATTATTCATATAACGATTATTCTGACCCTATGCCGGATGCATCTGCTCGCGGGATGTCTGATGTGGGAAACCCTGTAACAGCTCCCTTTAAGGATTATGAGGAAGAAAGAAAATCAATCTATAGCATGACAGACGGTCAATACCGTGCTATGATAAAGTTGAAGATATTTGCGAATAATGGTATAGCTACCAATAAGTATGTATGCGACTCTTTGTATCAATTGTTCGGAAATGGTATGAGGTTTACTGATAATGAGAATATGACGGCGACATTAGACATAGAGCCGTATTTAGCTTTTGAGGGTAGGTTAGCAGAGTTTTTAGGACTTTTACCCAAACCCTTAGGAGTTCAAACAATAGTAAATTATTTGTGAGGTAACAAATGGCAAAAATAGTTAGAAGTACACAAAAGATTTTCGGTAAGAATGCGGCACAGAACCAAGTTACAGAGTTTGGTTCTATTAAAGCTGGCGCGCCAGTCTATAGTCAAAATGTTGCGAACATTCAAAATGCGGCTTTTGAGGGAGGTTGGTCTAATGCTTTGCAAGATGATTATGCTCCGTATCGCCAAGATAGAAATGCTGTAGATTTGGTTACTACATCACAATTAGCCTATTTGTTTCAAGATGGTATTCCTGAGTGGGATGCTGGGACTGTTTATTATAAGGGAGCTGTAGCTAAAGTTATTACAAGCACTGGCGCAGCTCAGTTGTATGTGTCTTTAATTGATGATAATACATACGTTACAAGCAATACATCAGGTTGGAGTATGTTCTTAGATACCGGTGTTGCTTATGCTAAGAATGCTGACGTTGTGAAATTGACGGGCGACCAAATTGTTGGTGGTGTTAAAACATTAACATCAGCTCCTGTTCTGCAGTATGCGACAGCAAGCACTGTTCCTTTTGTTAATAGTTTAAACCAATTGGTTAGTTCGGGAATTGATGCAACTACATTTGGGTATCTTTACGGTGTTACATCTAACATTCAAACCCAACTAAACGCAAAAGCCCCTTCAATTACTGGAGGTGCTTCAACGATTGCGACAAGTAATTTGACAGCTAACAGAGCTTTAATTTCAAATGGTAGTGGTAAAGTTGCTGTTTCCTCTGTAACCTCAACCCAGTTAGGTTATCTGTCAGGGGTTACAAGTGCAATACAGACTCAGCTTAATGGGAAGGTACCTAATCCATCAGGAGCAAATACGAGTTGGAAAATAACCTGCTCTAATAATTTCAAGATACAAGGGGGAATTATCCAACCAACTGCTGGAGATATAGCCAATTATAAGGTCACATTCCCAACCCCATTTACTAACATACCAGTAATTTTACACGGTTATCTAGCGACTCAAGGTAAAGGGTACGAGAACACTGCCACCTGTTCTACAACCGGAGTGGAAATATGGGTAACATCCACCTCCAACAATTGGCAAAATAATGGTAAAGGTATGTCTTGGGTTGCTATGGGATTTTAAATTCCGAAAGCTACCCATGAAATACCCCTGGGGTTTTCAGTATATCTATCAGAAGCAGATTTTACAAAACAGCTAAATGTTGTTGTGTCGCTATTGCTTATTATTCTTTCATACCCTATCCCTCTTGAACAAAGGTATTTTACAAGTAATGTAGGCCTGCTAGAAAATGCAGTTGAGTACGTTACTGTATAAGTTTCCCCATCTCCTCCTGTTACATTACTTGTATTAATTCCCCCTTGTATCTTGAAATTATTAGAGCAGTTGACTAAATCAAAAAAATATTATATTAATATATATATGATATTCGGGAGATTTTAAAAATGACTTATGAAAATTGGAAAATATCAAAGGTAGATTTGCAAGATAACCAAAAATTGCAAGATGAATATGAGGTCGTTGCTAATTGGTGTAATGATTCTCAAAAATATCAAATTCAAGAGATTGGAGATGAATATTGCGTTGTGAAAATACCTGAGCCGACAGAAAAAGAGCTTGCTCAAAGACGTATAGAGGAACTTAAACGCACTCTTGATGATGATTATGATTATAAGCAAATGAAATATATAAGAGGCGAATATACGGCGGAAGAATGGGAAGTTATCAAAGCAGAAATTCAAGCGATAACTGCCGAAATAAATGAGCTTGAGAAAGTGTTGGATTAATAAAGAAGCGGTGTTATAATTACACCGCTTAATTTTAATATCCTATTGCAATCCATTGTAGAGTAACGACTTCATTTCCATACCTGAATGTATAGAAAGAGGTTGCTGTTACGGTATTTATTAATACGTTTCTTGTGTCATGTTCGGTGTCAACTTGGGCGAGAGCAACTCTAGGGGTTGCGGTAAATGCCGTAGGGAATGTTACAGTGCTAGGAGTCGTAGCCTGTCCCCATTGAATTATAATACCATTGGAAAATTTAATATATCCATTTCCAGCTTTTGACACCGTGGCAGTAAGTTTCCCATTAAGCTGAGTCTGTATTGCACTTGTAACCCCTGACAGATAACCTAACTGGGTTGAGGTTACAGAGGATTTGACAAATGAAAAATATATTGCTATCCTTTTAGCGAGGAGAGACGAGATGTTAAAAGAGCAAATTTTAATTGATTATGTTGGAGTTTATACCTATGTCGGAAAAGCGATTGCCGGTGCTTCGCATTCTGATAAGGTGTGGACTATCACTCGAATTGAGCATGATGCCGTAGGCAAGGTTGTCGCTGTTACTCACTCGGAGGGGTGTTTCGAATATCATTATGCTTGGGCTGATAGAGCTGATTTGGAGTATAAGTAATGATTAAGACCGCACTGGATGTTGAGACAGGTAGAATTTTATATCTTGAGACTACAGAGTCTGGAGAGGATATGACACCAGCTCAAGAGGCTCTTGATACAATGGCAAGTCAAATTAATACCATGAAAAACGACCAAGGGGATTTAGGCGACCAAGTTCTCGGTATTCAAGGTGATGTAAATTCTCTAAAACAAGGTGCTGTTCTCGTTAATGGTGTTCAAACAGTGGATTCTAAAACCTTAACTAATGCCATTATAAAGAACATCCTGGATGTTAGAGGAGATGAGAGAATTGGCGAGATGTTTCAAGTTGATTTTCTTGATGGAACAACTCAGGTTGCGACAAACAATGGTTTGGACTTCCTCTCACATGTAAATTTTGTTATGCAGCCTACTTCTGAGAATCTCGCTCATTATGAGGATGTCGCTCTTGATAATCTTGTAACAAAACAACAGGTTGCTCAAGCTATTTCTGGTGTTACTGGTACACACTTTGAGAAGTGGGTTGTAATGGGCGTGCCTGAGCCTATCGAGTTAACAACATCTTTGCGTAAAATGTATATGCCTGCGACTACTCGTTTCCCGAATATTCCGCCTGCTGATATTGAGCCTAATTCTGATGGTACAGGCATTATTTTCAAAAAAGAGGGTTTGATACATGTTAAGCGGAATGTGAGCCTTGGAGGTTCTAATACCGAGAATTTGTATTATGAGGCTCGTATTAATGATGAGCGATTAGAGCCATTATTAGCTCAGGCTGTTAGTGTGTCTCAAAACACTATGAATTTTAGTATTGAGTTTTATTGGTATGTTTACCCTAATCAAGAGTTTAGTATTTGGGCAAATTGCCTACAAGATACATGTGCTTTGAATTTCAAGGGTGTTACGACCGTTGTGGAGTATTTGTAAATGTTAAAAGAAAACCTAAAAACTATTCTGATTATCTGTAGCTTAATATATGCCGGTGCTGTGTGGGTTTATAAAATAAGTTTGCATGAGCCAAGGATTGCGAATTGTGAGCATGAGATTTCTCAAATGAAACAGGATTTTGCAAGACACAATACAAGTTCTGCGATTGAGTTGGCTAAGATAAACGCAACTTTGCAAGAGGTTAAGCTAGGGGTTTCTCAAATTAGTAGGGGTTTGATAGATATAGGATTAAGCAGAAAATGAGTAAAAGAAACAAATTGAAATATTTGTTGATTTTGGGAGCTTTTATAGTTATCGCTGCTGTTTCGTTTTTTTGCCCTGAGTACACGGAAAATGTTGCTCGGGCATTTATGCTTATATTAGGCATAATCTAGGATTAACAAGTTTGCAGGCTGAGTAATGATAATATGAAAAGCATTTATAGGGGTTTTGATGATGTTTAACATTGATTTGATAGAGAAACATGAGGGGTTTCGGAGTTCTCCTTATCTTTGCCCTGCTGGAAAGCCTACAATCGGTATCGGAAGTACTTTTTATGAGGATGGAACTCCGGTTACATTAAATGATAAACCGATATCTTTGGAAAGAGCGAGAGAATTGGCTCGTTGGTATTGTGAAAATAAAGTTAAATATCCCAGAAATGATTTAAATGATGACCAGAAAGCCGCTATTTGTAGTTTGGTATTCAATATCGGGCAGGGTGCTTTTGACCGTTCTAAGTGTAAAAAAGCGATAATAGCAGGCGATTGGGCAGAAGCTCATAGGCAATGGGATTGGATTACAGCTAACGGCAAGGTCTTACCGGGTCTGATAACAAGACGAAGAGAAGAAAAAGAACTATTTTTTAGGGGGTTGTTATGATTTGGATTTATTCAATTTTAATTGTGATTTTTAGTGCTTTGCTTTGGCGTATTAGAGGTGGGTTAAAAGTAAAAGGTAAGAAGTTACCTGCCAATAAGGTTTGGTATGCCGTGTTTTTCGCTTTGATAAGTTGCGTCAACTTTTGTTTCACGGCGGAAAATTTGCTGATTGGTTTTATTGCCTGTTATATTTCATACCAATTGTATGGTTGGGGTTCTTACATCGGTGGGTTGATTTCAGGAGAAAGTTTTGACAGGTCGGTAGATGCAGAGTGTGAGTTGATAGATGATTTACTTTATCCTTGTAGAATAACCCATAAAGGACATGTTTTTTGGTTAAAAGACTATGGTCGCTTGTTTGGTTTTATCGGTACAAGCTTAACAGGGTTAATTATTACATTCATCTGGGGTTTGTTTTGGTCTAATATGTTTCTTATCTGTTCAGGATTAGGCATGGGTGTTTGTTATTGGTTAGGGTATTTATTAAATAAGATAGTCCCAGAACAAAAATCTGGTTGGGGATATGGCGAGTGGATTTTTGGTGCTTATGAGGGGGCATGGTTAGCTTGGGTGCTACTATGGTAAGATATGCGATTTGTGGTGTTATTCTTTGCGCTGTTATTGGTGGAGCTTATTATCTTGGCTATTCTGCTGGGTCAAATGAGCGACAAATTGAATATGTAGAAAAAACAGTTGAGGTGATTAAACATGTTGAAGTTGAACGTGGCAAGATTTATTCTGCTCCTAATATTGGTCGCGATTCTGCTCTTAGGGTGTTCCACAGCGGCGAATTATAATAATTGCCCCTATTTCCCTATCGGAGGCAAAAAAGTCGCTGAGGAGCTGGAAAATGTGCCTTATCAGGGGTATGAGGATTTATGGGAATGGATTGCTCGCCTGTATAAGTTAAAACAAGAATTAGATGTTTGCAAGACCCCGTCTTAATGATGGGGTTTCTTTGTGTGAGGTGTCATGGATATATATACCGATTGTAGTTATAATGCCAAGCTTGGAGTTGTGGGAATAGGGCTATATGTTAAGGATGGAGTAAAGAGAAGAAATATATCTAATTGGATTCCTGCTACAGACAATAATTTTGGAGAGATTTTTGCCATATATCTTGCGGCTATTATGTTGAATGGCAAGGATGGTACAATATATACCGATAGTGCCAATGCTCTATCTTATATAAAGGATGAGATTAAAGAAAAACCCAGAACGGCAGAACAATTGGAAAGACATCAAAGAATGCGATTGATGGCTTATAAAATAAGGAAGTTAAACCCTAATGTTGAAAAGGTAAAAGGTCACGACCATAGATTTCAAGAGGTTGCAATAAGTAATGCTATGGCTGATTTATTAGCTAAAGAGGGTGTTGCTAAAAAAATATCCTTGACAAAGGATGGAAGGTAATATATAATATGCTTGTTTTTCCCAGTCATGGGTTAAAATTCATGCTTAGTCGCTAGAGCTAGTCCAGTTGGATTAGCTCTTTTTTAATATTCTGATTATTTGCTCGGGGGTGTATTTTTTAAGGTCTCTATGATAAGCAAAACATCCGTTTTGGTTTCTCAAGTAAATATCCATACCTGAGCGAATTATAGGAACAAGCTTATCAATAGTGTATTTTAACATATCCTCAGGTTTTCCACAGCCCATGAATGTCATGGCGGATGGATTACCTATTTCCAAGTAAGAGCCAATATAAACATAGGTTTCCATGATTAACCTCTTATAAGATAGTAAATGTCTTTTTTGAAGTGGTTGGATAGTGTAAGCAGAGTGTTTATACCAAAGTTTGGTTTTTCTTGATGTTTTATCTTGTATGTGGCGGTTCGCATTGCTGAGTGTTCTCGCGTTCTCCGGTCTGCATAATATTCTTTGAGAATATTTTTATAAGTTATTTCCACCGGTATGAAGTTTGATTTATTTTTGCCCGTTAAAACATATTCGATATTTACATCCGCTAATTGGCACATATCGTATATTGAGTTAATTCTAAACAAGGTATTGAAATTGCCGATGTAGGCAGAGCTTTTGCCGTATGCCTTGGAAGCGGAATAGAGAGAGCCGAATTTATCATAAAGACAATCAATCAATCGGTCTCGAATCTCAAGCCTACGGTAATAGTTTGCATCATCTTGTTCGAGAGTGATTTGTTTTTTCATAAGCCCTCCTCTTGTCTAAAGTCTATCATCTTATTTTTGCCTTGACAAGTATTATTTTATTTGATATGATGTGCCTATCTAAGGGTGAATTGACCTTAGATGCTCATTTAGAGTATTGCTCCTTTCAGTTCGGTAAGTTCCCGAGGGTTTTGTAGCTCTCGGGAATTTTTTTATAAAAAAGTGAATTTTTTTGCATTTTACGTATTGACATATAGAATTATTTAATATATGATGAATTTGTAGTTAGGAAAAAGGAGCAAGAAAATGAGTAAGTTATTAGAACAATTAAGATGTTTACCTCAGTTTAATTCTTTTGAGAATGAGGTAAGAAAGCAACTAACTTTAGAAAATCACTATGTAAAAGAGTTCGCCCCCGAAGCAGATGGTTATTGTGATGAAAAAGATGATGATGGGAAACAGGTTTGTCGTCCGTATCATCTCGGATACTCTCAAATTCAAGATGAGGCTGTTGAGGGGTTGCTTGGTGATAATGATTACCTCTTTGATGAGTTTGTTCATGATGACAAATTGAGAAGTGATGTTACCGAGTTGGTAAGAGTTTTAGTTAAAGAAATTTTAGATATGTAAGGAGCAGAAAGATGGGAAAAATTGTTGCAGTTGTTTTTATTTTGTCGGTTGTCGTTTTTGGTATGATTGGCAATGATTGTGTTGAGACCTGTTTAGAAAATAATAGCGAAGCAGTTTGTTATAATGTTTGCAGACCATAGGAGGAAATATGAGCAATTATATTGAAGCTGTTGAGATGTTGAAAGAAGCAAACAGGGATTTGGATGCCGCTTATACAAGAACTCGTATTTTATCGGAGCAGATTAAGAAGTTAAGAGATAAGGTGGAGATGATAAGAAACCATGCTTATATAAACAAGAATAATGCCGAGTATCAATTGGCTAGAAGTGCTTTAGAGGCTATTGACATGGAGATTTATGATAAAGGTTTATTGATTAACAAAAAAGCTTAGGAGTAGAAAAATGCAGAATGATATAAAATCACAACATGATTTGAATAAACCAGAGCAACACTCAACTGATGTTTTGATTAAAGCCATTGAGGAATGCGAAAAATTAAAAAAAGAGAACAGGTCGCTTAGAAGTGCGATTAAAGCAATAGAGATTATTTGTGCCAATGTAATGGAGAAAATACATGAGTAAATATGTTTACCTAAATAAAAATCAATATATATTCCGCCTAAAGGGCAAGAACATAGGAAGATATGAAAGCAAAGAGGAAGCCGAGGAAGCAAGAGATGCTTATTTGAGAGGGGATAGAAACCTTTGCCGATATGGTGGTGCTAAGTGGAGACAATTCCTGAAAGAGATGGCTGAGCATGCAACTTATCTCACAAATCAATTTAAGGACGGAAAACTTCCTGCTGGAGAGTATTTTGTCAGCCGTGAGGGGGATAATAATATATTTTTAGATTTTCTCTTTGAGGACGGAAGATTCGGAAGCTATGACGACATTGATAGGGTTTATATGGTAATGCCTACTTATGAGGAAATTGTTACCTGTATGTTTAAGAGCCATATTGCTCAACAATAAATTGATTTGACTTTTTGTTTTTTTATAATTATAATAGATTATGCACGTGGGAATTTAGTTAATGGGGTATAGTTAATCTATATCCACGTGCAATTAAAACCGCTAAGCGGTCTATACCCCACCTTTTGAGAGACACGTGGAAAATGGCTAAAAAATATAAACCTGCAACATTTCAACCAACGATTAGACCTGATTGGGGTGGGGTTTTATCATATATCCCAGATGATGAGAAGATTAATATTCTCGAGGCTCTAATCAAATACCCATCTGTTGAATGTAAAAGTAAATTTTGGATTGAAACAATAAAACCCGATTTGGATTTACAATATGATGAATTTACCAGACAATGTGCTGCTAAATCTCGTGGAGTTCGTAATAGATGGGGTAAGACCTCTATAACTACTCTAAAAGATGAGAATAAGACATCAACTACAGATGTAATAGTATCTGAAAGAGAAAGAATAGGAATAGAAGAAAGAATAAAAGAACAAAAACAAAAAAATCATCTTGAAAATCAAGTTGAAAATCAAGATACGTTTCAAGTTGTAGATAAAGATAAAGATAATATAAAAAATAAATTAATTAATTATGGAGAGCTTAAAAAAGTTTGCTTGACTTCTGATGAACATGAGAAGTTAAAATCCAAGTATGGAGATTTGCTTGAGCCTGCCATTGAAAAGTTAGATGGTTGGATTGCCACCACGACAAAGAAAATCAAAAAAGGTTCGCATTATGCTTATTTCAAGTCTGATTCGTGGGTTTGGGAGAATTTAAGACCGATTGCTCATGGTGTTTGTCATGATTTGCCAGATGCCAAGAGGGAGCAGGAAAGTAGATTAGCTAGAATGGCTGAATTGGCAAAAATTGAAAGCATGAAAAGAGTTCAACAAAAATATGGAGCATGAATATGAATGAAGAAAAATTACCAATGCCTAGGTGTGATATTGACCGATTACAAAAAGAAGTTGATAGGTTGAAAAAACAGGTAAATATTGCGATTGAGTGGCTTGATGCGATAGGAACATTTACTTGCATGTGATATTGGTTGAAAATGGCAAATGAATGTAATAAGGAGCAAGATGATGAGCAAAGAAAAGCCAGAAGTTGGTGATGTGTGGGTAAACGAAGAAAATAAAGCAAAATTTGTTATTTTAGACTATAACCCAACAAGCAGAGATTTTATCGGATTTAATCAACAAACAAAAAATATGAGATTGTTCGATGCTTTAGACAATATGCCTAAACAATTCAAATATCTCGGTAAATCCAAAGTAAATTTAGAGGAGTTGTTTGATGTCAACCAAACTATATAATGCTGATTGCTTTGATATTATGAGACAAATGATTAAAGATAATATTAAAGTTGATGCTATTATCACAGACCCTCCATACAATATGACCGCTTGCTCGTGGGATAAGCAAATTGATTGGTTCAAGTTCTGGACGTTGGTAAAACGAATGAGAAAAGATAATGCTAATATTGTTATTTTCTCGAAACAACCTTTTACTACGCTAGTAAATTATAGCAACTTAAATGAGTTTCGTTATGAGATTATTTGGCAAAAGCAACAAGCCACTAATCCGATGTGTGCTAAGAAGAGAATTATGCCAATTCATGAGAATATATCTGTTTTTTATAACAAATTAGGCACATATAATCCACAAATGAGATATGGGTTTAGCAATTATTCGTCTTTTGATGATGATACAAAGAAAATAGGCGAGATATATGACCTAAAATCAAAGCATAGAGAGTGCAAGGATGGCTCTCGTTATCCAATATCTGTACTTAATTATAATAATGTCCGCAAAGCCGTTCATCCGACACAGAAACCGTTAGAATTAATGGAATATCTTATAAAAACATACACAAATGTCGGAGATGTTGTATTTGACCCTTTTATGGGAAGTGGGACAACAGGTGTGGCTGCAGTTAAGTGTGGGAGGAGTTTTATTGGTTGTGAACTTGACAATAATTATTTTAACATAGCAAAGGAGAGAATAAATGAGTAAAATTGATTTACATAATAATGATTGTTTGGAGATTATGAAAAAAATACCGGATAAGTCAGTTGATTTAATTGTTACTGACCCTCCATATCTAATAACGTCTAGGGGTAATGGCGGTGGCGCCGGTGGTATGTTCCAAAAGAAACTAGTTAATAGCGGAAAGGTTTTTAATGAAAATTCAATAGATATTCAAGATTGGATAGATGAGTTTTACCGTGTATTAAAAGATGATACTCATTGCTACATTATGACAAATAACAAAAATATTTATCATTATCTTGATGTTATCAATAAAAGCAAATTTCATTATGTGAAAAATCTTATATGGGTTAAAGATAATAAAATTGTGTGTCCGTTGTATATGAGCCAGTTCGAATATATTATAATGTTGCGTAAAGGAAACCATAAGAAAATAAATAATTGTGGAACTAGTGATGTTCTTGTTTTTCCAAATAAAAAATCAAAAGATGAAAATGGAAAAACTATACACGATACAGAAAAACCTGTGGGATTGATGAAAGTCTTAATAGAAAATTCATCTCAAGAAAATGATGTCATCTTAGACCCGTTTATGGGCTTAGGTGCTGTTGGTGTGGTTTGTAAAGAAACAAATAGAAATTTCATGGGTATAGAGCTTGATGAGAAGTATTTTAATATAGCCAAAGATAGAATTGAGGGAGTTTTATTGTGATGTGGCAGAAGATTAAATGTTGGTTAGGGTTTCACCACCTAATTTGGGTTGCTGAGGAATATAAAGAAAATGGCGTATGGAAGAGGTCAAAACCTTATCTCGGCTGTAAATATTGTAGAAAGATAAAGAGATGAATATATACATAGCAACACAAAAGAATAGAGTTGGATTGGTGCTTACAGGAATAGATAACAGAGTTTCTTATTTCAAGTCTTTTCTTACCCAAACAGAGGATAAACAAGCTCAAGCACTTTTATCCATACAAAGAGCTATTTCTCATGTTGAAACCAACAAGGTTAGAGGTGTACCTGATGAGATGAATGTTTATGCAAACTTCCCAATAAATATGGAAGAGATTAAAGATAATGAGTATGTCAAACGCCACCGCTTCAACTTTGTGCAGAAAGAGGTGGAAACAGAGAAAGAAAAGCAAAGAATGTTGCTTGCTAATGTTGAGATAGAAATGGAAACACGCAGACAATTTTTAAGAATAGGGAATATTGGACGATGATAAGCGATATAAACAAGAGGAGATATATTAACTTTCATAATGGTTTTTGGGTTTTTAGATTGAAAAACAAAACAATCAGCAGGCACAAAGACATTAATGAAGCATTTGAAGCAAGAAACAATTATATCAGAGAGCATCCTGAATTGGTTTTAGCTTATAAGGATAGAGTAGATTTGGCGCTTAGTTCATTAAAAGAGGATTGTTAAAAAATATAAAAAAAGTAAAAAAAGATGTTGACAGATATAGAATTATTTTATATATTGTATTTGTAATTGAAATGGAGGAGCAATGATTGTAACAGTAATGAGCAAAGGCAAACCCATGGTCTATAGGGATTTTCAAACAGCCAAAGAAAGAGCTTTTGCAGGAGATGTAATTTATGAGGGCGACAAAGAATATGTTGTACCTAATTATGTTGCTATGCAAGAGTTGGAATCTCAAATTAAGGGATTGGGAAAGTTCTCTAATTTGAGACGAGCTTTGGAGTTGAGACTTAAGGATATGGTAAAAATTGCGTTAAAATATGAAGAAAGGATAAAAAATGACTGAGGAGCAAAAGAAGTCAAGCAATTTTGTTGTTGACTATAAAAATCTAATGAAAAGTATTGAAGTTATTGCTAAGAACAAGCAAGGTTTTGGTTATAATTATGCCGATTTGAATGCTGTTTATGAAGAAGTAAAGCCTAAGATTATGGAGAACAATTTTGTGCTTATTCAAACAGTACAGAGAGGCGATGGTATGATGAAGAGAAGAGATACCGCTGTACCTGTAGCCAAAGACAAAGATGGTAATATTCTGCTTAGTGGTGCGGTTGATTGGGAGATTCCTGTATATAACCTGCATTCTGAGATTATTCATGAAACAGGAAAGACCTTGACTTGTGATATTCCGCTTGTGATGGATGATGTTGACCCTCAAGCTTTAGGTAGCTCAATCACATACATGCGTAGATATTCATTATTCGTCTTGCTCGGTGTTATAACCGAAGATGATGATGGATTAAGGGCTTCTGCAAAAGGTAAGTTTAACCAAAATTATGGAAAGAAACCTTTGCCTGACACTTACGAAGAGATTGCTCAATTTTTAGTAAGTAGTGGAGAAGACCCTAAAAAATATTATGGAGATGTAAAAAACCATAAGAGTTTAACCGATGAGCAGAAAAAGAAACTCATCAAAATAATTTACCCGAACTAATAGGAGATAAAAAATGGAAAAACAAGAAAAGAATTCAATTATTGACGAGTTCCAAGATAAATTTGAGCAGAGTATAGTTATTGTTTTGGATAAAGATGGGAGCGCTTGCACTTCTATGAACTGTACCGCTCACTTTGCAGGAAAAATGATAAAAAATTTGATTGAAAAAAATCCGAGTGTTGGCGAAGCTATGAGCAAAGCAATTATTGTAGATTTAATTGATAGATTTTGCAAAAGCAATATTTTAGCGGATGTTTTGAAGTCTTTAAAAGAGGATATTTAAGAAAAAAAGGTCTGAGGACAAATTAAATTAGGAGAAATTTTATGGCTTATGAGATGAAAAATAATACAGGAACATTTTTTAACAATAAAAAGACTTCGCCAAAGTCTCCATGTTTCAAAGGTTCTTGTCTTATAGATGGAAAAAAGCTTTACATGGCTATTTGGGAGAAAACCTCTGCAAGTGGAGGTCAGTATTGGAGTATAGCTTTTAATGAAGATGATAAGAGCATACCAGATAAGAAAGAAGAAGAGCCTAAAGCAGATGTTGCTCCTGTTGATTTAGATGATGATATTCCTTGGAATTAAGGGGGCGAGATGTATTGCAGAGATTTAAGTAAGTTAAAAGAGGTTTTCCGTTTTGAATTTGAGCGAGCTAAGTCTCTGCTTGCATCTTGTAAAAGTGGTATAGATGTTGAAGTCAAGGAACATAAACACAAGAGGTCAAATGCTCAGAATGATTATTATTGGTTATTCAATACAGAGGTTGCTAATTTTCTAAAGGGTGCAGGTTTAGGATATGGAAAGCATAAATTACCATATAATAAAGACCTTGTGCATGATATTAATAAAGCAGTTTTCGGATTGGAGACTACCACAAAATTGTCTCGCAAAGAGTTTTGTGATTATATGACGGAGTTGTTTGTGTTTTGGAATGATGAGACAAGCGGTCATTTCGAGATGAGCGAGTTGCCCGATTCTTATCTTGAAAAAAGAGGTTACACGGCGGAGTATATGAGACAATGAAGTCAGAATCTAAAAAAATAAAGGATGAACTAGACCGGTATTGGTCTTTGTATATCCGCAAAAGAGATAACAAATGTATCTTGTGTGATGGTTATGAGGGCGAGATAGGCAGGCTTCAAGCTCACCATTGGATTGTATCAAGGGGAGATTCTTTGAGATATAAGTTTGATGTCCGCAACGGTGTTGCTCTGTGTTATGGTTGCCATATTCATAGAGTGCATACAAACCCCACAGTAGCTCTTATGTCAAAATTGAGGAATAAAGCAATCACCGCAGGAATTGCGACAGAGGATGACATAGAGGAAATTGTCGAAAAGGCAAGAGGTGTTTCCAAGATAGGAATTGGAGAGTTAAGAGAGATGTTGGAAAAATTAAAGGCAGACTATAATAGCCTGCCACAAGGAGGGATATTACGGGCTACATCCCCCTTATCCCGTGTCAACGATATTATCGCCAACAAGTTATCATAACAAATCAAGAAAAAATGTCAAATTATGCGTTGACATATAAAGCGTATTAATATATAATAAATAAAAGGAGTAAAAATGGAAGCTGAGTATATAGTTGGCAAAATCAAAGAGCTTGCAGAGCTTCATGGTTTTGAATTGAGCCAGAATGTGCAAAAGATTGCGAATGCCAAAAGTCGTATGTTTGATGAGGATTGGCAGAGATGTCCTTGCGATGGGCATAACCAAGAGAGATTCTGTTGTTCTCAATTATGCCAAAGTGATATTAGAGCAAAAGGTTTGTGCCATTGTGGGTTATTTAAGAGGAAAGACTAAAGATGTGTGCTCAAGTTTATAAGGATTTATTAGAACAGGGTGCTAAGAGACATGAAAAGTTGTTTCCGAGAGCTGATTTAGGTTCTCAAGTCTTAAAATTGGAAGAGGAATTACAGGAGCTAATGGAGGCAGAAACCACAGATAAGATGGTTAATGAGTTGGCAGATTGTTTGATTAGTTGCCAAGGAATTAATAGATTTGCTCCGAGAGTTGCTGATTTGATAGTTCATGAGGCTTTTGAGGATTCACATTGGAAGTTGACAGGATTGTTGGCAAAAGCAATCGAATATATAGAAAAAAAATGGATAATAAATGAATCCCGAGAATGGATTTTTGATGAAGTTACAAAAAAATATAAACATAAGGGGAAAGATGGACATGAATGATATGGATAAAATAATTCATGATGCAGATGAGGCAAATAATTGTTTGCCTGCTGATAGATTGAGAAGCTTTATCGAGAGGATAGAGCGTCTTGAGGAAGAGAAAAAAGGCATCCAAGATGATATAAAGGATGTATATGCAGAGCTAAGAGGTGAGGGTTTTGATGCAAAGACCATCAAGGCGATAGTAAAATTGCGGAGAATGGATGCGATGGATAGAGATACTCAAGAGGCTTTGTTAGAGCTATATAAAAATGCTTTAGGAATGTAAGGGGGTGAGCATTATGGAAAAAGAGGATTTTAGGAAATTACGAGCTATTATCGGTTGCTCTGCTAAGAATTTTGCTAAACTTATTGGAAGTAATGAGTGCAGTATTTATAATTATGAGGCAGGAAGAGCAAAACCTAGATATGGTGCGATTGAAAAGAGAATGAAAGCTTTGTTGCGAGTTTTTGATTTCTTGAAAAATGACCCGGATTACTTTGTTAAGCTGTTTGATAAAATAGATAATAATAACATATAGAAAAACTCTTGACATTGTATAAAAAAACTCCTAGTCTTAATGTATTAGGAGCTTTTTTGTATGGAGCTATTCGATAACATAGAGAGTTACGACCTCGCAAATGTCGTTGAAGATAGCAGGGCTTGGGTAAAAGCCCAAAATCCGATGTCTGCTGACGAGGACAGAGAATCATACCGAGAGCGAATCTTCTTGATGGTAAATGATGAGATAGAGAGACGAATCCTTGTGTCTGGCAAAAAAAGACCTGATTATTCCAAAGAAAATATACATTTTAAGAAAAAATAGTGTTGACATATATAAAATTATTCTATATATTGTCTTTGTAATTAACAAAGGAGCAATTAAATGAGTGATAATAAAAGTGCCTTGTTAGAGGCTTTATTAGGTGATATCGTGGATGATATCAAAAAAGGCGCTGACACTAAGTTAGCAGATTTAGAAAAAACAATCACAGAAAAAGTTGATGGCATGCGTACAAGGATGGATGAAGCCTTGAGTGCATTAGATGGTTTGTTGACGAATAAGCCGTTGGTTGTAAATTTGGGAACCGTGAAAGAGCCTAAAAATCAGGTTGTGCATAGTTCGTTCTCTAAGATAATAAAGGTTCTCGGAGCGGCAAAAAGAAAAGAGAAAAATATAATGCTTGTCGGTGGTGCTGGTGGTGGTAAAACTCACTTAGTAAAACAAATAGCTGAGAGTTTGAATTTACAATTTTATCCTATGTCTGTTGGATTACAGACTACAAAATCTGATTTGTTAGGTTTTATTAATGCGAATGGCGTATATATGCCATCAGTAATTCGCCATGCTTACGAAAATGGCGGTGTCTTGTTGTTGGATGAGTTTGATGCCGCTCATGCTGGTGTTGTAACAATTCTTAATTCTTTGCTTGCTAATGGACATGCGAGCTTTCCTGATAAGGTTATCGAAAAGCATAAAGATTTTGTTTGTATTTGTGCTTGCAACACCTATGGACGAGGAGCTAATGTTGATTATGTCGGAAGAAACCGATTAGATGGTGCTACATTAGACCGATTTATCGTGATTAATGTTGATTATGATGAGAATTTAGAATCGTCCCTGACGGACAATGAGCGATGGTTTGGGGTGGTTCAAAGGATAAGACAAAACATCCAAGACCAAGGTATAAAGATGATTGTTTCACCTCGTGCATCTATGGATGGGGCAGATTTGTTGGATGCTGGATTCGGCATTGCTGAGGTTGTTGATATGGTTATCTTAAAAGGTGTTGATGAAGATACCAAGCAAAAGGTTTTGAGATATGTAGATTTTTATAAATTCATGCACACTCCTAAGCCTGTAAAAAAGACAAAGACAAAGGGTGCGTGTGTTGTGGATGTTCCATTACCAAAGCCTGTGGATGATGGATATTTGAATATACAGGTTAATTTTGACAATAAAACATATAAGGTTGATTTGGCTAGGGATACAAACGTCACAGTTTTGAATAGAGATAATTTTGGAGGTTCTTTCTGTATAACAATAGATGAAGATTATACTACCTATTTGAATGATGAGACCTTATATGTTAAGGGAACTGGGGGAAATTGGATGGAGTTTGACCGACCAGAATATTGGGGAGATGCTACCGTATCTAATTTTATTTGTGATTTGAAAAAATATGCTAAGACTTATTGTGGAACAAGAAAAGTCAAGCTTGAGATAACACATCAAAATGCTACCCACACAATCTATTTCCCAGCAAAGGATTAGTCATGATACAGAATGTAATTGATGATATGTTGATAACTCGGTTTGCCAATAATATAGATTTGCATGAGTATATTAAAAAGATGGAGCATAAAAATGGCAGAGATTATTATCTGCAGATACAACATAGCAATTCAGTTAATAACGTTCAATGGTTTGGTGCTTGTTATGATGATGCAATGACAAGGCTCTTGTATGGAAACAAGGAATATACCGAGAGGTTTATTGATGGATTGAAAGAGTTAAACCAAGATATTGATGTCAATACAAACATATTTAGAGACATCGAGGGCTTTGCCTATGATATGGGGGCTGTAGTGGATGGAGAGCCAGAGTGTTGTTTGAACATCGGCTCTCCAAAAGAAAAACCTACAATAAAGATAAGGGTTGGCTATAGTTTTGCCGGCTCTGTAGATTCTGATATATTGAGGAATAGAGGGGTTGCTATAACAAATCTGATTTATACCTTGATGGTTAAGGGTTATATAATAGATTTGGCGATTGCGGAAGTGTTTGTTCCTAGCTATAGATTTGATTCCCCAGATGGTTCAAAGAGGTTGGATAAGTCTGCAATATATATTAATATACCAACAGAAAACCTTTGTATAGGAACTGTTGCGATGTATAATTCTGTAGAGTTCTTTAGGGTGTTAATGATATTAACTCACTCTATGTTATGCGATAAACCGCAAAGACCTGGAGATGGTATGGGGACAATGGAGGAAAGCGATATAAAACAGGCTTTTGGAGATGATTGTTTTTTCATCCCTGCTGGTTTTTATGATGGTAAAATGATGAGGCTTAACACAGTAGAGAAAGCAAATGATTATATAACCCAGTTGTTTAATGAATATTGCAATAAACAAAACATAAATATAGGAGATTAGTGATGTATTTGGTTATTTATAAAAAAGGTAAAAAATTGTATTTCAATACCGTCAAGAAATTGACAGAGAGATTCTTGATTACAAACCAGAATTTTGAGACAGTAAAGTTAGGTTATAAAAATAAAATCGCCAGTTACAAGTTTGATAGCTGGGAGGATTTCAAAAAGGTAAAAGAAGAGCTTAAAAAGTATGGATTGAGAATGTATGTTGCTGAGGTTAAGTCTCCGACAAACACCATGATTAAGTTTGTTTGTGAGTTAATGGGCAATGCTTTCTATAATATGGCAGTAAAAGATACAGAAGAAACAAATGAAATTCCCGAGGGAGATGAGGGAATCCGAATTGTTGAGTTATGGGATAAAACCGACTGGGATTATGCTCAAGAGCAGTTTGGGTTTGAGTCTGATTTTTGGAAGAACATTTTTTGACATTATAAATTGTTGTTGTATTATAAAAAAAACAATAAGGAGATTATGTATGTCATATATCATCGATAAAACTTTCTACAATGACGGCAAAAGTGATGTACGGGAGTGGATAACTGTAAAAGGGGTACATGTTCCCATAAAAGATGGAGAAACAAAAGAGCAAGCTGTAAAGAATTTTATAGATAAAAAAGACAAGAATCAAGAATCTTTAGGTTCTCGTCTTAAGGGCAAACTAACAAAAAAGATTTCGGCACAAGATGCTCATTCTTTTATTTCAAGATTTGGTAGCACTGGTGGCGGCTCTGGGTATTCTGAGGGGGAAAGCGTTAATGCGGCGGTTGCCCGTAGTAAAGGTCTAGCCACTGCTAAAGATATAGCTAGAGCGTTAAAAGATGAGGGGTTTGATATTAGCGACACGGATATTGATGATTTATTATCTGTTGAAGAATGGCATCATACCGGGAAAAATTTTGATAGAACTAATTTTTATGACGTTTCCGATATTGATGAGGAAGATGTAAAGAAGTTGTCGGATTTAAATAAAAAAGCAAAAAAAGATAAAAAAGAAAGCAAAAAATTGACATCTGATTTGGATAAATTAAGCATAGAGGATTTATTTGATGCTTATATAAAGGAAACCGGTGAGGGCGGTACTTTAGATACAATAAAAATGATGTTTGGAAACAAGAAAAGAGACATGAGACGTTATATGACAGGTATGATTCGTCAAAAGAGGAGCGAAAATGTTTGATATAGAAAAGATTTTTGAGATTGTGTGTGGTATCAATGCTATAAGCAATTATGCCTATGACATTCATTATTCTGCTAAGGGCAAGTTTTTCTATTCCGACCATCTGTTTGCCGAGAGAATTGGTGATACCGAAGAGATGGAAGATGAAAAAGACGACCTTATAGAGACAATATATCTTGGAAGAGGTATTGAAGCTCCGCTCTCTTCTGATATTGCCGAGAGGGTTGCTGAGCTGACACCTGCCGTCACAGATGATATTCAGCTCAATTTCAAGATGTTGCGAGACATGATTGTCAAGGTTTTGATAGATATAGAGACCTTAGATGATTTGACAAGAGGTGAGGAGGATTTACTCGGCACTATTGCTCATGTGTTGCAGAGACACAATGGTTTGCTATTTAATCAGCTGTTCTATACAAGAGAAGAGCTTGCCCTTAACAATGACAAATGGATTACTGTTAAACCTCACGGAGAGGATGAAAAAGGCAGACATCTTTTTTTGAAAAGTGGTGAGACCCCAAAGCAGGCGATGAAAAGACAGTGGGGTGTTGACTTGGATAAAGAGAAAAAAGGAAAGTTAGAGCCAAAAGATAAGCCCAAAGATGATAATAAAAGAGATGATTCTCCCAAAATCGACAAGAGTTCAGAGGACATCTCAAAGCTGTCCGATGATGACTTATGGCAAAAAACAAGGGAATTAAGAGCTAGAGAAACACAACTATTACTTAGTGTTTTTGATAAAATAAAAAATAGCCCTAAATACAAAGAGCTAGATAATAAGTACATAGAGGCAGAAAATGCTTATTACAAAACTCCTCATGATGAATATGAGAAAAAAGCTAAGTTATCTCGAGAAATTGATGAAGCTAGAGAAGCTAGAGATAAGTTTTATTTTGAGCAAGAAAAAAAGATAAATGAGCAAAATAAAGCGGAAATTGATGAAATAAGAAAGCTTGTTGAAGAATATTCAAAAGAAGCGGCTCAGAGATATCAGAGAGAGCAAGATAAAAAACAAAAGGAAAAAGAGGCGAAAAGAGGAGAACTCGTGGAGATTGCAAAAAGCAATTATGAGCCTAAATCTATGGCAGGAGCATCTAAAGGAACACCAATGAGCCGAGAAAAGGCTGACGGCGGTAGTGTTAATCCTAAGCTTGGCGAGAGTAAGGGATATAGGATAAATTGCCAATCTTGTGTAGTAGTATATGAAGCGAGATTAAGAGGGTATGATGTGGAGACTTTGCCAAACACAAGTGGCTCAAAATTGGAGAAATTATCTCTTAAACCCCAAGATGCTTGGATTGATATGTCAACTGGTGAGCCTGCAGAGCCAGAGAGTTTAGATAGCTCTAGTGTGGCTAGTTTATATAAAAAACTTAACTCTAAAATCGATACCGATAAACGATATGTATTGCGCATGAAGTGGAAAAGGGGAAGATGTGGGCATATTGTATCTATTGGAAAAGATAATAAGGGTATGTATATTTATGACCCACAAACAGGAAAAACATTTTATGAAAAAGAAATGCTCGTTGGGTACTTGAGAGATATAGCATTAAAAGGTCTTTATAATGCCCCATGGTTGTTAAGAGTTGACGACAAGGCGTTTAATCCTGAATATTATAATTCAATCATGAAAAAAGCTTGACAAACAGGTTGAGATATGGTATAGTTTTATATAATGGAGGGCTTATATGAGTAGTGTTGATGATAGACTAATGGAAGTTGCCAAGAGCTATGGATTTGATGAGGTTGACTATGTCGGCAAGCGTGGAGTGTTCAACGTCTATAGTTGTGGCTTCAAGAATGATATTGGCTGTGTTGGGCTTCCTGTTTTCTTATTGGAAAATGGCGGAGAAATAAAGGTCGCATCGGAGAGAGACACGATGTCTATTATGTCTTTTTTCTCTGATAGAGACGATTAGAGAGTTCTGCTCCTGAGACGGTGGTGAAAATATTGTGCATCGCCGTCTTTTTTTGTATTATTTGCTTGATTTATATAGAAATGTTTGCTACAATTAGATGTCTTTATAATAAAGGGGAGTTGTTATGGTTAAATTCGATTCAAGAAATTATCGCAAGCATAATCAGAAAAACAAAGACTTGATTAGAAAATCTCTAGAAGAGTGCGGAACGGGTCGTTCTATTGTTATTGACAATGAGGATGAGATAATTGCAGGAAATGGCGTTTATGAACAAGCAAAAGCTCTCAACATTCCCTTAAAAATTATTGAGACCGATGGTTCGGAGCTTGTTGTTGTAAAGAGAACTGATTTGCAAACAAGTGATGATGTTAGAAAAAAATTAGCGGTTATGGACAATAGCACGTCTGATACCTCGGAGTTTGACCTTGAGCTGTTAAGTTTTGATTTTGATAGTTTTGATTTGGAAGAAATGGGTATTGATATTCCTGATGACAAAGGAGATAAACAAAAAGACATATCGAATGATTTGAAAGAAATTCACGAGGTTGTTGTTGAGTGTGATTCTGAGATTGACCAAGAGCAGGTATTTTCCAAATTAACAGAAATGGGGTTGAAATGCCGTCTTTTGACATTATAAAAGAAAATAAAGCTGACAAAACAAGCTTTCGAGTTCAATCTGTGATTGGCATGTTTGATTTGAACTCTGAACATATACAGGAGAGATTTACCGGCGATATAGAGCTGCCTGATGAGTGGAATGTGGGTATTATAGTTGGAGCGTCGGGAACAGGAAAAACCACCATAATGAGAGAATTATTTTCTGATTATGTTGTAGAGAAAAATGAGTATAAGTCTCAAAGTGTTATTGACGATATGCCGAAAAATAAAACCGTAAAGGAGATTACACAAGCATTTAACTCGGTTGGCTTTTCTTCTCCGCCATCTTGGTTGAAACCGTACAACGTGTTGTCCAATGGTGAGAAAATGAGAGTTGATTTGGCAAACGGCATATTGTCAGATAAAGATGTTATTGTTTTTGATGAGTTTACGTCGGTAGTTAATAGAGAAGTTGCAAAGATAGGAAGCTATGCGATACAAAAAGCGATAAGAAAAACAAACAAAAAATTTATAGCTGTCGGATGTCATTATGATGTTATAGATTGGCTTGAGCCAGATTGGGTATTTTGTACGGATGATATGAGCTTTACGAGGCTTAAAAAAAAAGACCAAAAATTTACATCTCAATTTACGAGTGTGACAAATCATTATGGAAGACATTTAGAAAATATCATTATTTAGATACAAATCTAAACGGTTCAGCCAAAACGTATTGTCTGACGGTAAATGACAAATTGGCTGGTTTTATGGCGGTTATTATGTTTCCTCATCCCAAACAATCATATAGAAAAGTTCATAGATTGGTAATACTTCCTGATTATCAAGGAATAGGGCTGGGTAAGATATTTCTTGAGGCAATAGGTAGTAGAATAACGGACTATCCGTTTGCCATAACCACGAGTCAACCCTCATTAATAAATTGTTTGAAGAAAGACCCAAAGTGGGTATGTACACATCAGGGAAGACATAGCAGAATGGGAGAGAGCGGTAAACACGGGATGAATAAAACTGTTTCGCTTAAAAGAATTGTAACAACATTTGCATACAGGAGATAACATGACTAAAAAGAAAGACCCAAAAGATTATGAAAAAATAGGCAGACCTACAGACATGACTCCCGAAACAATTGCTAAACTTGAACAAGCTTGGTCTATAGGCTGTTCTGACCTCGAGGCTTGTGTTTTTGCTGATATAGGTAAGACCACATTATATAATTATCAAAACGCTCACCCTGAATTTGTGGAGCGAAAACAGGTGTTAAAGGAAAAGCTAGTATTAAAGGCGAGGACAGTAATTGCCGATGCTATTTACAAAAAGGATGAAAATACTGCTAAATGGTATCTTGAGAGAAAGAGAAAACAAGAGTTTAGCACAAGAATTGAGAATACAGGTGCTGATGGTGAGCCTTTGCAAATGCCTGTATTAAATATACTTCCTGTGAGGGTGGAGAATGGCAACTCTTGAGATGCCCGAAAAATTGATGTTTCTACTCGATAGGCAATCGAGATATAAGGTTGCCTATGGTGGGCGTGGCTCGTCTAAGTCATGGAGCTTTGGTAGAGCATTAATTATTTTGGCGGTTTCAAGAAAAGTTCGTATTTTGTGTGCTCGTCAAGTGCAAGCCTCAATTAAGGATTCCGTGTATAAGTTATTATGCGACACTATTGATGCTTTGGGGTTGACAAGCCTTTTCCATATAACGAGAGATTCAATCCGTTGTTGCAATGGTTCTGAGTTCTTTTTTAAGGGCATACAGAACAATGTAAATGAGATTAAGTCTATGGAGGGAATCGATTATTGCTGGGTTGAGGAAGCTCAGAATGTTAGCCAGGAGAGCTGGGATATATTAATACCTACAATCCGTAAAGAGGGTTCGGAGATTTGGGTTACATTTAACCCTGACAGAGAAGAGGATGCAACCTATAGAATGTTTGTTGTTAATCCTCCTGATGATTGTATAAGTGTACAGATGAATTACGACCAAAACCCATGGTTCCCTGATACCCTAAGACGAGAGATGGAGTATTGCAAAAGGGTTGACTATGGAAAATATGAGCATGTTTGGCTTGGAAAGACGGTAATAAATACCGAGGCTCAAGTTTATAATGGTAAATTTGAGATGAAAGACTTTGAAACTCCTGACGGCATAGAGCTATATTATGGAGCTGACTGGGGGTTTGCTCAAGACCCAACTGCATTGGTTAGGTGCTTTATAAAAGACCGATGCCTCTGGATTGATTATGAGAGCGGAGGTGTTGGAGTTGATTTTGAAGAAATACCGACTTTGTTTGATGTCGTGCCAGATGCTCGCAAGTGGGAGATTCGTGCCGATTGTGCGAGACCTGAGACCATATCTTATGTAAAGAGGCAAGGTTTCCGTATTTCTGCTTGCCCTAAGTGGAAAGGGAGCGTTGAGGATGGTATCGCTTATATAAGAGGGTTTGAGAGAATATATATACACCCTCGCTGTCCGAAAACCTATAATGAGTTCAAATTCTATTCATATAAACAAGACAGGGTTTCGGGTGATGTTTTACCGATTGTCTTGGATAAGGACAACCACTTTTTGGATGCCCTGCGTTATGCTCTTAATCCGTATATACAAAAGAATGTCTCCATCTTGGATGTTTTGTGATTCATGTAATATACACAAATTTTCACAAATATTGAATTTTTTTATATTTTACGTGTTGACATATAAAGAATCTTTGTATATAATGAATATGTAAGATGGTTAATGATTCAATAAAGGAGCAAAAAAATGAGATATGGCGTTTATAAAAAAGGTTTTTCTTTCCCTTTGTATGTTTTTGATAGTGAGGACGATGCCCGTAGCTGGGTATTGAGTCAGTCTGATTGGAGTGATAATTTTTATTATAAAAAAATGTAGGAGCAGTAAAATGAGTAAATTAAGATTACAAAGACGAGGAATGGATTTTTATAATGCTTGCCCAGAAAAGCAGGCGAGTGATTTTGATAACTTTAGGTATTATGGAAGTATAGACGATGAGCATGGCGGTTGGTTCGATATAGAGCTAACTATTCATTATCGGGATAATGTAAAGAGAGTTAATGCTTTCCTTAATTTTAGCCATAGCTATTATGATGGCTCTTGCTATCAACATGGGCATGACATTGTTGAGCCTTATAAGGAGGTTGTGTTGCAAGCAATCAATAGAAGATTTGCGACCTCTTATGATGAGATTGAATTTTACTAGGAGTTAGAAAAATGACATTAACAGAGTTGTGGAAAGATGGACAGCTTGAGGATGGATTTTATTATTTTAGATTACCTGATGGCAGTATAGATATAGCCAGCGAATATCGGTTGATTAGATATAGATTGACTAAGGATGCAGACAAAATAGAAGTCCTAGCACCTGTTCCAAGTTATGAGGAATGGAGGCAACTCATCAAATTTCTCGAGGAGTTCAATGCTCTTGACGTTGCTAAGGAAAACCAACAACTCAAAGAGTTATTGAAACAATGGTTGCATTTCTATCCGATAGTTCTTTGTGAATATGAAGACACACTAAAAACCAAAGATATTGTTGAATTGTATGAGAAAACTGCCAACGCAGTAGGAGAAAAGAAGTGATTTTAGTATTTGATGCAGTATCTCATAGACTTTTTATTGAAGAAGATGATTATCAACCACAAGCTTATGAAGTTATTAGAAGTAAGCCATTGCCTGAGAGTGTTGTAAAGGAAATAAAATTAAGCTTATTAGGAGAAAAGAAGTGAGTGAATTAATAAATGTTTTAATATGTTGGGTTTTAATAGAATGCTTTTTTGGTGTTTTTGTAATATTCAACACATATATCAATTATAAATTTATTAAGCATAGAATAAGACTCGATAGAAAAAAGGAATTTAGGGACGACAGAGCTTATGAAGCCTGGTTAAATAGTTTAGGAGAAAAGAAGTGAGCAATAAAATAGAGGAATTATTAGAGCAAGAGGGTTTTGCTATTCATAAGCATGAGACATGTTATGAATTGGAGATGTTTACACCTGCTGGCGAAGATTGGAATATAGGAATAACCAACCTTGATGATTTTGTAGAATATGCCAATAATTTTGACCCAGAAGAAGAATTTGCAATGTGGATGGAGGCAAAACAAGGAGGCTTTAGAGGCGTTCCAAGTCCTAGTGTTTTATGGAAAGACCAAGTGTGGAAACAAAAGGAATTGAAGAGGATTGCAAAAAAAATAACAAAATTGTTAAAAATCAGTAAGTAAAAGGGAGATTTAACATAATGACTATTTATTCTGATGTTTTAGAGGTAGAAAAGTTACTTGATAATTGTTTTAACATCGAAACGGGCGAGATTGATGAGAAGAAAGAGGAAGAACTCAAAAAGATTAAAGCCGATATTATAGACAGCGGATTAGAAAAACTCTGTAAAACTCGTGCAAATAGGCTTGCGATGGTGGAATCGCTCAAGGCTGAGGAAAAGCGTATAAATGAAAAAAGAAAGTCCTTAGAGAAGAGTGTAGAGAGATTAGAGACATGGATTACCGATGTTTTTCATCTTGGAGGTAATGAAAAAGAAGTTGCAGGTACATTTACCATAAGCCTAAGAAAGAGCGAGGCTGTTCGTCTGGTGGATGGTTTTGAAAACCCAGAGTTCGGTTCTTATGATTTCAAGCCTGATAAACGAAAAATCAAGGACGCTATAAAGATGGGCATACCTGTAGATGGTGCTGAGATAGTTGTCAGTGAAAATCTACAGATTAAGTAAAAAGATGTTGACAAATAGAACATCTTGAGGCATATTGTATTTGTATTAATAAGTTTTTGCTCAATTAGTGATAAGCCTTTTTACTAGTTGAGATGAGAAAAGAAAGAGGTGTTTGGCGTTTGCGGACATCTCTTTTTTTATTGACATGAGATATAGTGTGCAGTATCATGGTTTTGCAAATGGTGGAATAAGACACGGATGGCATATCGGTACACGCAAGTATATGCTTTAGCAATATGTGGAGTAGCTTACCCTGAGCTAAAAGTCGGTCAAGTGTAGTTCTGTGAACGAATTTCCTAGGTAGAGCCGTGAGTAGCAGATAGACCGTCTCAAGGTGAAAGTCCTTGAGTTTGCCAATGGTGGCGGTAACATTGAAAAAAGCAACCGCCAATCCTTATAGCGAGATAGAGCAGTGGTAGCTTGCTAGGTTCATACCCTAGAGGTCGGAGGTTCGATTCCTCCCCTCGCAACCAAGCCAAAGGGGGTGTAGCTGAAATGGTTGTAGCGGTCGGCTGTTAACCGATGTATGTGGGTTCGACTCCTACCTCCCCCGCCATTCTTGGTGTTGTTTTATGTTTTATTTGCATTTTCAAAAAGTCGTGCTATACTAATCTCAAAATTAATTTTTGAGGTTTTGCCATGGTTAAAAATTCATCTAAGAAAGAGGTTACTGTTCGCATGGACAATTCTCTTGGCGATGCTTTGGGGTTGCCAGATAATTGTTACAATGGAGGAATGCTATCTCAAAGTCAGTTGTTAAATCCAGCGGCTTTGGGTTGGAATGTTTCGTATAACCTCCTGACAATGTACCCCTATTTGTTATCTTATGCTTATAAACAATATGGTTTTTTGCAGACAGCCATCGACCAACCTGTTGAGGATGCTTTCCGAGGTGGCGTGGCTCTTGATTCTGCAACATTAAGTCCTGATGAGTTAGAAGAGCTTAAGCAGACTATGGAGGACAATGAGGATTGGGAGCGTATCAAAGAGGCTCAGAGATGGGGGCGTTTGTTTGGTGGTGGTTTGTTGATTGCTAATACCGACCAAAAATCAGAAAAGCCTTTGTCTGAGAAAAAGCTTTATAAGAGCCGTTTAGAGTTTATTCCATCGGATAGATGGGAGACGGTTATGCTTGACCCAGATTCGGGCGCTTTGTATAGCAATTTTGATTATCATGGAAAGACAGTAGATAAGAGCCGAGTTTGTTTTGCTATGGGTAAAAAAGCTCCGTATTATGTCCGTATGAGATTGCAGGGATGGGGTTTATCGTTCTTTGAGCAAACACTTCCTCCGTTGGTGCAATATCTCAAGTCTCAAAATGTAATGCTTGAGCTTTTAGATGAAAACAAGATTGATATATTGAAAATCAACGGATTAGCCAATACTTTGATGGTTAGTGGGGGAACTGAGGCTATCAAAAAGCGTGTAGATATTGCTGCTGCCAATAAGAATTATAAATCTATGCTTGTAATGGATAAAGAGGATGATTATGAGCAGAAACAGCTTAGCATGGCTGGAATGTCGGAATTATCAAAGGAAATTCGCATTATGATTGCCGCTTATCTGAGGCAGCCAGTTTCTAAAATCTGGGGAACAGGCTCAAGTGGTTTTTCTTCTGGTGAGGATGATTTGGAAAATTACAATGCCATGATAGAAAGCGAGATTAGACCTCAAGCTCTACGAATGATTAAATGGGTTGTTGATTTGCGCTGTATGCAGTTATTCGGGCGTAAAGTTCCTGATTTGACAATAAGATGGGAGCCGTTGAGAGTTCTCACGGGGTTGGAAGAACAGGAAAAGACCAATCAGATTTTCAATAATATCTTTGGTTTGGTTGATAGAAACCTTATGTTACCTAGTGAGGCTATGGAATATCTAAAAAATCAAGATATTATCACTATGGATACCAAGGCTTTGAGTGGTGAGTTGGATGATGATTATGTCAACAAGGTTGAGTTGATTGAGGATAGAAGCGGAAACGAGGAATAAATGAAGTCTTTGCCACAGGTCGTAATGGATAAGGAACAGGAGAGCATCATCTATAAGAAAATAGATGAGTATTTCCAAGATGTCTTATTTGCCTTTATTGATGAGGTTTTAGACCTCAAAAGGGTAGAGAATGATAGCGACCTGATTGCCAACGCTGTTAAAGTCGGAAAAATTGAGTATGCAGACGGCGTATTTAAAGCTAAGGGTAATTTATCAAACAAGTTGTCAAAAGAGTTTGAGCGAATTGGTGGGCGGTATAGCCGGGCTTCTGGTGGGTATAGATTATCTCTCAAGGATATACCAATAAATATTCAACAGGCGATAGCTCAGGTTCGGATGGCTAACCAAGAAAAGGTTGCTTGCATTCAGTCTTATCTCGGTGATTTGCAGGCAAATATGGATTATGTCGGCAATAATATTGATTTTGGGCAGCAGGTTGAAAAGATAGGAGATAATCTAGATAAACAATTCAAGAGGTCTATGTCTAAAATAAATGTTATTCCTGCTGAGTTGACAAGTTATCAGTTGGCAGAGATAGCAAAGAATTATACATATAACCTCAATTATTATATCAACAAATGGACTCAAAAAGAGATAATCACCATGCGAGAGGATTTGCAAAAAATTACTTTAGCTGGATATCGTGCTGAGTCCTTGGAGGATTATTTTATCAAGAGAAAAGGTATTGCAAGAAGAAAAGCTAAATTCTTGGCGAGACAGGAAACAAAATTATTGGTTGCCGAGTATCGTAAGAATAGATTTAAGCAGGAGGGGGTTACAAAATATCGCTGGAGTACTATTTTGGATGGTAGGGAGCGAAAACTGCATAAAGAGCTTAACGGTCGTATATTCTCTTGGGATAATCCTCCAATAATTGATGAAAGAACAGGGGAACGGGGCAATCCGGGCGAGGCTTATAATTGTCGTTGCAAAGCCATACCCGTGATTGATGATGATTGGTGGGGTAAAACTGCAAGCTAAAATTTGCAAATTAAATTTTAGTGTGCTAATCTCGTGATAAAGGATGAAAAATGAAATTATCAAATGTTGCAAATATAAGACTAGACAATAGCTTGGTTGAGGGTAGAGGGAGACATTTTGTTTCTCGCTTTATAGAGCCTGGCTTAGTGTCTTATGATAAAGCAGGGGTTTTGAAAGTATCAAAAGAAACCCTAGATAAGTTTGTCCAATCTTTGGTTGGCTGTCCAGTAATAATAAGACATCAAAAGGTCAGCAATGATAATGTTGGGGATTTGAGATGTGGTGTTGTTTCTGGGGTAAATTATAATACTGCTGATGGCTGGTTTTGGTGCGAGGGTATTATTTGGGATGCTGAGGCTATACAAAAGATTGAGCAAGGTTGGTCTGTGTCGTGTACTTATATCATGACCGAATCAACCGGCGAGGATGGAGAGTGGCACAATATGTCGTATGATGACGAACTCCTTAATGGTGTGTTTGAGCATCTGGCTATCGTTCCAAACCCTCGGTATGAAGAAGCCACGATTTTGTTAAACTCGAAAGAGGATAAAGGTAACATGTTACTAAATCTTTTTAATAGTAAAAAAATCCGTAATTCTGATGAAGAGGGTAAGGATATGAAAAAAGAAAACGAAGAAAGCATTGATAAGAATGCTTTGAAAAACCGCATCATGGAACATGTGAATAAAGCTGTTAAAGGACAAGGCGAAGTTGATGGTCAATCCGAAGATAGCTGGTATGAAGAGTTCCGTAAGATGCTCGATAAATTAGCTTATTCTGAGTCTGAGGACAAGAAGTCTAATGAAAAAGAAGACGAAGAAACCGAGGATAAGGAAGAAGAAAAAGAAAATTCTTGCAAGTCTAATGAGTCTGATGAGGACAAAGAGGATAAGGAAGAAAAGGACGAAAAAGAGAACGAGGACGAAGAAGAAAAAGACGAAGAGGACGAAGATGACCGCAAGTCTAATTCTAAAGGTGGGGATTTTGAAAAAATGAAACGCCTTAGCAATTCTGGTTCTGTTGATGTAGCTTCTGGCTATATGTCCGAATCTGCTCGCATTGAGCTTGGTAAATCTTTATATTAAGGAGAAAATAAATGGCTTTGGATTTGAATAAACAGAGTATTGAAGCCGTTGCCGGTGATGGTGTATATGCTCCACAGCCTGCTCGTACTTTCAAGCTCGCAAACAATATCGGTGCCGATGTTGGTGCAACCACTCCATGTAAATTGGCTGGTGTAGCTTCTACTGGTATGCCGATTGTAACACCTATTACCGAAGCAACTGATGTTGTTTATTGTGTATTGGCTCGCAATCTCCGTACAGGTGGTTTCGCTGCTAATGCTCATGTAAAAGGTTGGGTTTCTGATGAAGTTGTATGGTTGAAAGCTTCTGCTGCTATCGTTGCTGGTGCTTGCGTTCAAGCTGGTGTTGATGGAACTGTTGCTACTCAGGAAGCTGCTAACCCTGTTTTGGGTATTGCAGAAAGTTCTGCTGCTGGCGAGGGTTCTTTAGTTGCTGTTCGCTTAACTAGCCCATACAATGTATATGGTGCTGCTGAGTAGGAGATAGGACATGAAATTTGAATTAAAAAGACTAAACAATGCTGCTGCTGTTGATAGCTTAGGTTTTGAACAGCTCATCACCACTCAAACAGAAATTGTCGCTGGTGTAATTCAAACTAAATATTATGAATTGCTCGGACAATCTTTGTCTGACTTCGTACCTTTTGACGTGGGTCGTGGTGCTTATTCTACAAACATTTTCCAATACACCGCTGGGTATGTAGGTTCTCCGTTTGAATCTGGTTTAGTTCAACCATCCACTGGTTTGGGTATTAATGCTAAATCAAGCATTCAAGTAGATGGAATCTCTATTAAAAATAACTTCTGGCGTATGGACTATGAAGTTTCTCACGAAATTATTGAGATGGGCAAAGTTAGTGTACAAGCTTTCTCGATTATTGAAGAGAACGAAAAAGCTCGTAAAAAAGTTTACGACTTGGGTATGCAAAAAGTTACATTCTTGGGTATTCCTGACAATGGTGTTGAGGGTCTCTTGAATATGGCTGCTGTGAACATTGATACTTCTTTGTTCCCTGTTAAATTGGCTGCTATGAGTTCTGCTCAGTTGCAAACTCTTGCATCTGGTTTGTTGGCTGCTTATTTGGATAACAACGGTGCAACTCAAATGCCGAACCGTTTATGCATTCCGACATCTGATTATGTTGCTTTGGGTGTTCCGTCTGACCCGAACTTCCCATTGAAGACCAAGAGAGATATTCTTGAAGAAGCTCTCCGTCAAGGTGGTGCTGTTGACATTAAGATTGTTCACACCACTTACAACGAAAAAGCTGCTTCTGATGGACAACATGCTCGTTATGTTCTGTACCGTCATGATGCTGATAGCTTGCGTATGTATATTCCTAAACCATATACACCGCATGCATTGTATCCGATGAATGGTGTTGATTTCATCTCTGTTGCTGAATCCCAGTTCTCTGGCGTTGTAGCAATTAGACCGAAAGAAATGCTCTATATGGATGCTCAAGCTTAATCAACGAGGGGCGAGTTATTCGCTCGCCCCTATTATTTTCTTTATAAAGGGGATTTAAAATGAAAAAATTACTAAACACATCAAAAAGAACATATATGCACACAATTATTGAGGATGGAAACCCAGTACAATACAGGGTTGAGCCTAACCAAATTGTTAGTGTTCCCGATGATGTTGCAGAATTATGGTTGCGTTCTCCTGAAATTCAAGCAGTAGATAATGGCTCAGAAGAAAAAGATGCCGAGATTGCTCGCTTGAAAAAAGAGCTTGAAAAAGCTAAGGGTGGAAAAGGTAAAGAGGATATTATCGAAGACCCCGAAGTTACAGCTCTGCGAGAGAGAGCAAAAGAATTGAAAATCAAAGGATATGCTCAGGCTAAACCTGAGACTTTGAGAGCTAAGATTGCAGAATTTGATAACCAGAATGAAAACAACGAAGTTGTTACTGGTGATGATGTAGCTTAAGGTTTATTTGGGGAGGTATCATGATAACAGTTGAGCAATTTCAGAATTTCTTTGTTAGAGACTTCCCCTATTTACCTTATTGGGAAGCAGAACAGATTTATTTTAGCGGAGATATTGTATATTCCGCTCCGAATTTTTATCAATCCTTAGTTGATGGTAATGTAGAGCCAGTTTCTAATACTGAGGTTTGGAAGCCTGTAAAGGGTGATATAGATAATTATTTATCAGATGCAGATATTCAAAAAGCCATACAAGAGGCAAAAATGGGTTTCAACGAATCCCTGTTTGATGACAATGAGACCGAGGATTATATCGGAGATAGAAACCTTGCTTTGATGTATCTGACAGCTTATTATTTGGTGATGGATATTAAAAACTCAACGGCTGGATTGAGTTCTAACGGATATGCAAGCTTTGTTTCCAGTAAGTCTGTAGGTGGTGTTAGTGAAAGCTATGGAGTTCCTACTTGGGTGTCAAATGACCCTATGTTAGCTCTTTATATGGACAATGGATATGGCAAAAAATATGTGTCTATGTTATTGCCAAGAGCAAAAGCAAATTCTATAATGCTCGCTTGTGGAGGAACGACCTTTGACTAAAATTGAGTTTGACAATAGCGGTTTTAGTAAAATAAAGGGAGCTTTGTCAGATTCACTTAAGACTCGGGTTGGAATATTAGGGGATAAAGCTAACGAGGCTCACGGTGAGGGGATGACCAATGTAGAGATAGGGAGCATACATGAGTTTGGCTCGGTTTCTCGTGGGATTCCCCCTCGTTCTTTTTTAAGAGTACCTCTTGAAATGAAAATCTGGGAATGGATTAAAAAGAACAAAGACCGTTATAAAGAGATGCTAGAGGCAGGGACTTTGAGAAAGTGGTATGTAGCTCTTGGTTTCGCCGCTGAGAAGATTGTAGATGATGCTTTTACATCTAGGGGTTTTGGTAAATGGTTGCCTTTGAAACCTCGAACAATAAAAGCAAAGGGTTCGGATATGCCGTTGATTGATACAGGACAATTAAGGGCTTCAATTAGTTCGCAGGTGTTAGATGATAACTAATGGAAAAAATAGAGCGATATTAGGTGGAAATTTACCAAACATGAGCCAAACAATTGTTGGATGGTTTCAACCCATAACATTCGGAGTAGTTACGACCACCTTAGTTGATTTTGAAAAGGTGGAAAATATAGAGTATGTTGATACCAATGGCGTTGTCCAGCCTCCGAGACCTGAGGCTATTGAAATTCAACCTGAGGGAATTAGAAACTGGGAGTGGTTGGAAGTCCATTGCTTACCTAATTTGCAGGTAAATATAAACGAGTTTATAATCTATAATGGTTTAAGATATAAGGTCATGCAGAAAGAAAACTTTTCTGCTTATGGTTATGTTAAGTATTTGATTCTTGAAAGTTATAGAGAACACTAGTGCTTAGGTGGTGTGTTTAGCGCTCTCTCTAATTCCCATCCATTGTTTAATCGGGTTCTTAATGTTGCTTCATGCACACCCATTTTTTTAGCCCAATCAGAAAGACATAGCTTTTGATTATTGTATTCAAAATATCTATTGCTTCTACGGTTTCTTGATTGTTTTTTATCATTAACCCACCGACAATTTTGAGGACAATAGTCACCGTCATTATCTATTCGGTCTATGCTCAATATATTTCTGCCGCTTTTTGTACGCTTGTTTTCTGTGTACCCATTTTGGATAGACCAATTATAAAAAGAAATAAAGCTATTTTTCCATTCGTTACAAATTGAAATACCCCGACCACCATAATTTTTATAGGATTTATCTGTTTTTCTTAAGCATCTTGATTTTATTTGCGCCCAAACCCAGTATAAGTCAGTTTGTGAAAGTTTATGAATTATATGTGACATTTTAATCTCCATTAAAACACTCATTAAAAGAAAAAGCGGCAGGAATGTGAGTTGCAATCTTTTCGGGAGCTACCCTAGCCGCCATAATTTATATTATAATGTTTTTTCAAAACTTGCAATATATATTTTATTCTGCTACATATATAATATAACATAGAGAGGATTATAAAATGGAGAAAGAGCCAATCAAGGTAATAGCTGATATTATATCCCATCAAATGAATCTAAGTCCTGAGAGGATTTTTATATTTAATGATGGCAGAGAGTTGCCAGTTGATGATGGCTTATATGTGGTTTTGAGTATAACATCAAGACCACCTTTTGGCATTAAGTCAGAGTATAAGACAGTTGATGGTGTGTTGACCAATGTCACAAGTATGAATGTTGCTGAGAGAATAATCGCAAGTGTGATTAGTAAAAACACGGATGCCAGAAAAAGAGCTTATGAAGTTCAATTAGCCATGAGTTCGTATTATGCGGAAAATCAGCAACAAATAAATGGTTTCCATATCGGAAAAATAGCTCCAGTAACAAATAATTCTGGACTTGAGGGAACGGCTCGCTTAAATAGGTTTGATTGTGAGATAAATATAATCACAGCCTATGAAAAAGCCGATTCTGTAGATTATTATGATGCTTTCACCCATACGGAAGAGTTCGAGGGGTAAAATTTGCTTTTTTATAAAAAGCTCGCTATTATGGAGAAAAAAGGAAAGGAATTGAGATGGTTGATATAACTAATGTTGTTACTGTAAGTACTCAAGCTCAACCTCGTGGTCTGGGTTTCTATAATGTAAACAATGTAATGATGTTTACAGATGAAGTTCCGGCTGTTGAGTTTGGTACAGATACTTATAGAGCTTATGCGAGTGCAAGAGATGTGGAGACAGATTGGGGTACTGCATCAAGAGCTTATGCTTTGGCTCAAAAAGTGTTTGCACAAACCCCTAATTTGTTGGCTGGTGGTGGTAATTTATTGATTGCTCCCATGCAAGAAAGTGAACCGTTGGCTACGGCTATTACTCGTCTTGGTGCGGATGTTTATTTTGGTGGTGTTATTTCTGCTAAGTATATTGACAAGGAAGAAGCAATCGCTGCTAGTGATGTTGTTCAAACGATGGATTGTATCTTTGTATTGCCCAGTAATTTAGCCACAGATTTAGAAGAAGATGGTTTATTTTATACCATTGCCGGCAAGTCTAATACCAAGACAAAATGTTTGTTATATACTGTAAGTCAGGAAGAGGCTTATCTGTGTGCTGCTGCTTATGCTGGACGTGGTTTTGCCGTTAATTATTCTGCTCAAAATGCTTGTATTACTATGAATTTAAAAGATTTGGCTGGTATAGCCGCTGATACAGGAATTACGCAAACAATTTTCAATACCGCAAAGACACTGGGAGTTGATTTGTATTGTGCTATTGAGGGTTTGCCTAAAGTGGTTTCTAATGGAGCTCCCGAGTATTTCGACCAGTTGTTAAATAGATTGTGGTTTACTCAGGCAGCTAAGGTTGCATTATTTAATGTTTTGGCTCGCACGGGTAGCAAGATTCCTCAAACTGAGGCTGGCATGAATGTTTTGAAAAATGCTCTAAAGGCTGTTGCAAATCAAGCTGTTTATAATGGTTTCTTGGCTGCTGGACAATGGAACTCAAGCGAAACTTTTGGAAACCAAGAGGATTTCTTGCGTAACATTTCTGAGTTCGGTTTCTATATTTACAGTATGCCGATTAGAGAGCAGTTGCAGGTAGATAGAGAGGCAAGAAAAGCTCCTGTAATTCAATTTGCAGGTAAGGAAGCTGGTGCTATCCATAGTGCAAGTTTGTTGGTTTACTTTGAAGCTTAGGAGATAAAAGATGGAAGCATATACAGGTTCTGATATTCTAGAGTTCCAAGGAAAATTGATTACCGATGTTGCTGATGGTGATGTCGTAACAATTACCTATCCTAATGAATTGATGGGAATGAAAACAGGTAAGAATGGCAACAGTATTGTGGTACATAACGAGATGGGTCGCGAGGCTGATGTGGTCGTTCGTGTCATCAAGGGTTCGCCTGATGATAAGAGATTGAATGGCTATGTTACAGCTTGGAAGAATCGCCTTGATAGTTTTGAGCCATTGTCTGCTACTTTCACAAAGGTAATTACTGTTGATGGTGGCGTTGCCAATGAAATTACAACATTGAGATTTGGTGTGCCTACAAAACCTGTGGACACTAGAGAAAATGTTGAGGGTGATGTTGAACAGGCTATCGCTGTTTATAGTTTCAGATTTGCTGATAGCGATAGAGCTTTGGCATAATCTGGTTGGTGGGTGTACATCTTCCCCTTGGTGTACACCCCTTACTAAAAAAGGGGAGTTAAAGGGGACATATTATGGATAAAGAAATTTTGAAGAGCGGAAAAGCTTTATATATAGATTTAGCTCCGATGTCGTCAAGCTGGAAACTGTTTCAAGCGGTTGTAGTAGCTTTCAAAAAGAATGGCATCAATCTTAAGGTTGATTTAGAGACCGAGATTAATTTCCGAGACATATTCTTAGCCAACGCTGGTGAGTGTCTTAATGGATTGATGGACATTTTAGTCTCTGATATCGTGATTGAGCGTGTTCTCGATTGTGGTGCTAAATGTTTGTATGAGGTAAATGGTGTCAAACATAAGATAACGCTTGATACATTCGAAAAAGAGGATTGCAGAGCGGACTTCTTTGAGGTTATTTATAAGATTGCTATTCGGAATTTGAAGCCTTTTTTTTCGCAACTCCCTACCGAATAAAAACAAAATACAGAAAAGATAGGGAGTATCCGCTACCTAGTGTAGAGATAAGTGCCGACCCATTGGATTATTGGTGTGCTGGATTATCAAAGGCTGGATATGGTAGCGTGAAAGAGCTTAAGTCATATAATAGCAGAGATTTTTTTAGTCTCTTGTGGTATGAGCAATTTGTGAATGATTATCAAGCCGAGGCGATGGCGATAAACAGGAGAGAGAATAAATGAAGTTAGGGGAGCTATTTGTTGATTTAGGGGTTAATTCAGGCAATGCCTTGAATAGTTTAACTAATTTCTCGCTTAAATTCTTGGCGATAAAAAATGCCGCAAGTCAGTTTGCCGATTCTATAGATGGATTATTCGGAGATACAGCTCGTTATGGACAGCAATTAATAAAAAATAATTTCATAACAGGGCAATCTATAGGTTGGATGCAAAAAATGAAGTTCCGAGCTGAGCAGGTTGGCGCTTCTTTTGAGGATGTTATCGGAACATTAAAAAACCTACAAAAAGCCAATGCTGATATTTTGATGGGGCAGGGCAATATAGCTCCGTTTCAGAAGTTAAACATTGACATGTCAAAGTTGAGAGAGCCATCCCAATTGCTTGATGAGATAATGTCAAAGTTGATGAGGCTTGAGCCTGCGTTTAGACAGGCTCTTGCTTCTGAGTTAGGTATTTCTGAGCAAGTGTTGTTTATGTATCGACAAAAAACCCTTGAGATGGACAAGCAGTTGCTCTTAACTCAAGAAGAGGCTGATGCATTAAATCAATTAAATAAAGATTGGATACATCTACAGCAATCAATAGGTGCATGGTGGGATAAAAAAATTGCAGGAATGGCTGGAGTTTTTAGCGGTTTGATGTCTTTTGTTAAATTGGGTTTGGGTATAGAAAATCCTAACCCAGATGGTGAGAAAATACCAGAGGGAATGTCTCTGACCGATTTCCTGAAAGCTGACGGCAAAACAGATGATTCTGTGCAGGGTAAACCAGATGGATTGGTTGACAGTGCCAATATTGGCAATGAGGTTGATGATAACATCTACAAGGGTTTAAGTGGGCAAGAGTTAAGTGATTATATTAGAGATGTTAATTCTGATGTATTTGATTATAATAGAAGCTTGTTAGG
>JAEIGA010000972.1_pt1 | contig 43052 bp, 56 predicted proteins | sample 9270691 | NCBI WGS metagenome assembly JAEIGA01 (sample SAMN17057246, study PRJNA624740) | gut metagenome | biome: biome; isolation source: fecal sample | host: Bos grunniens | place: China: Xizang | collected 2019
CTTGAGTCTTTGTATGGACACGATTTGGCAGAAAGCATCAGCCTATTATCCGAAGGTGCATTTAGACTTGTCGGTGATAATAACTATGTTATCAATGCAATGACAAACGAGCAGCTTTTCCACCTTGACAAGCTTGTTAGCCACATAAAGAAAGTGGTTACAGAATTAAACAAATTCCATACAATACAACATAATCAAGGTGCAGTACACCTTGCAAATGAATTTATGGAACATGGTGAGAAGTTAGGCAACATCAAAAAACAACATGGCATAGCAGGGAAATTCTTTGAGTTTAAAAACCGTACTCCATACTATTTCTTTAAAGACTTAGGCAAAGTTGGTGAAAAGCTCTTTGAGGCATTTCAGGATGGTTGGGACAAACTCGCATTCAATGCTAAGAGAGTTATCGATTTCACCAATGAAACCTACACGGAAAAAGAAGTCAAAAAGTGGAGCAAGGAAACCAAAGAATTTAAACTTAGTCAGTTTGACGGAAGTGAGCGCACTTTTAATATGACAATAGCGCAGATTATGGCATTGCACTGTGTGTCAAAACAAGAAGATGCACAAACACACTTGCTATCAGGCGGTATGACCTTGAAACGCATAGACAAAAAAGGTCATGTGGTTGCCGACTATGAGAATATAACTCTCACACTTTCAGACATACAATCAATACTTGCAACTCTTACCGACAGACAAAGAGAAGTCGCAAATGAATTGCAGAAATTTATGAACACAGTATGCTCTGATTGGGGTAACGAAATCAGCATGGCGAGATTCGGAATAGAGATGTTTGGAATACCCGACTACTTCCCCATTAAAGTGTCAGAGGCAACAGTACCAACAGACAACACGAAAGATGTTGATAATGCAAGCCTATTCAGATTGCTCAATATGTCTTTCACCAAGTCAAGAAACAAAAATGCAAATCAAAGTATTGAGATTGGAGATATATTTGATATCTTCGCACAACACGCATCTGATATGGCTAAATACAATGCATTGGCTCTTCCGGTATTGGACTTCAACAAATTTTACTCTATACACAGTAAAGATATCACAGGCAAAGAGTATGGTGTTGTAAAGACATTAAAATCGGTGTTTGGTGATGAAGCAAACGGCTATCTGAGAAGATTTGTTAGGGACCTTAACGGCTCTCAGAATGTATCGAGAGATGTTATCGGAAAAACCTTCTTTAAAAATGCAAAACTTGCATCGGTAGCTGCCAACCTCAGAGTAGTTCTTCTTCAGCCTACGGCATTTTATAAAGCGAGTGCAGTATTGGACAACAAATATCTCTTAAAAGCTTCTGCTTACATGAATTTTGAGCCTGTGGGTATGTATAAGAGGTATAAAAATGCGGTAGACAAAGCCGAAAAGTATTGCGGTATAGTGCAGTGGAAGTCATTGGGATATTATGACACAGACATCTCAAAAGGACTCACTGAAAAGATTAAACACGCAGAAACTTTCGGAGATAAGGTGACAGAAAAATCAATGAAGGGTGCAGAGGTTGCCGATAAAGCAACATTTGGTACACTTTGGGTGGCTTGTGAGTTTGAAATTCGTGACAAGCGCAAAGATTTAAAAATAGGCAGCGAAGAATTCTACAATGCAGTTGCAAAAAGATTGCGTGATGTGATTTATGCAACTCAGGTGGTAGACTCAACAATGACAAGAAGTGACATGATGCGAAGTCCTGATGGCAACGATAAATTTCTCACCACCTTCGGCTCTGAGCCTATAATAGCATACAATATGTTGTTGGATATGGCTACTCAATATAAACGTGACAAGCAGGAATTTGGCAAGAAAGAAGCCAAAAAGAGAAACGGCAAAAAGATACGCAAGGTTATCACGGCATATGTTATCACTAATGCGGTTGCTGCATTGGTAGAGTCGGCATTTGATGTGTTCAGAGATGACGAAGAAGAAACGGACATTGAGGAATTTGTGAAGCTTTATCTCAAAAACTTTGCTCTTGATATGAGCATAGGAAACAAACTGCCTTTTATCAAAGAAGTTTATTCAGCAATGCAGGGTTATTCATCTTCACGCATGGACACACAATGGCTCCAATATCTGCAATACGCATTTAACTCCAAAAAGCCTGAAACAATTCTTAAAAATCTGTTGAAGGCCTTCTCGCAGGTATCAGGCTATGCGTTCTACAATCTATACAGAGACACAATGGCATTTCTTGACATGCTTGACATATTCTCTGCCGAGGATATAAACGAAATGTTTGATGGCTTTTTAGACTAAAGCCAAGGGTGTGGGGGTTAGAAACAACCCCCACTCATCCCTTATAATTAAAGCAAAGGAGGATTAACAGAATGGAGCGAATAACTTATAGAAAAACACTTGATGTACATAAGAGTGGCACTCAGTTTATGTTGCAGGGTTTTCAGACAGGAGACAATATGTCAAGGGTTATTGAGATTAGCCTTATGGCAAGTGGAGATGCCCTTGACTTTCCTTTGGAGAGAGTAGTTGCAATGATGTATGTTACAACACCGGATGCCAAAGAACCAAGCATAAACAAATGTACAATCAGGGATAACAAGGTTGTATATGATGTCCTTCCCCTTGTGGAAGAAGGCATCACAACAATGCAGTTAAAAATAATTGAAACAAGTCCTGAAGGAGCAACAAGTGTACTTGCATCACCCGAATTTGCCGTTGAGGTTGCCAAGAGTGGTGTTGGTGATGGAAGCGCAGAACAGAGTACAACATTTACGGCTCTTGAAGATGCAATGGCGAAAGCAAAAACTGTATATGACGAAAGATTTCTGCGTATGGAACTCGATTCTGATTGTATATTCAAAGCATGGTATGCAGACGGAACTTACTACGAAACGGATGTTTTGAGGGAATTATTCCTTAACGGTAATGTATTGCTTTCAGAATCCTATGCTCATGGCGGTACCGGAGTAAGAGCAGGAGAAGACACGGATAACTCCAAGTATTATTCCAATGTGGCAAAAAGCGAAGCACTTAATGCCAAAGATATAATGGAGAATAGTGAAGAGATTTTGGAAGAGGTAAAACTTCACGGAGTATATACGGCATTTTCTGTTGATTTTGAAACAGGAGAAGTTGAGTATGTGAGTCCGTCATTCAAATTCAATATCAACCTTGAGACAGGAGAATTAGATGCCATCGGTCAGACATACACATTCGATGATGAAATCGGCAGAGTGGTTGAAAATTGGCTTGGAACAAAAGGAATTTTAATATCTGATTTGCAGGACATCTCACAAACTCATTCAGGGCAAATAAAGGATTTGCAAGATGACCTTCAGGAATTAGCTGACAGAGTCACACCAATCGAAAAAGGCGGTACCGGGGAGACAACCGTAAAAGGAATCAGAGATATGTTGGCTATAGACAAGTATGCTTCCATACCTTCTTTCCTTACATTTGCAGGTAATGTCAACGCAGATATGGTTGCTGCTGCTTTTGGCAAAGGCAATGAAGACGATATGATTGGTATTGGCAATGCTCTTAAAATGTATGCAAACTTCAAGGGTAATACCGAGAATATCAGTTTCCTTGATGGCTATGATAAGTATACAGACTTGACCAAGACTCATAAACAAAAGCTCATAGCTAACCCAACACTTTATACACTTATTGGAAGTTCGCCATATGCCAATGGTATTTTGAAAGATACAGTTTCCGGTTTGCCTGACATTGTAATATATGATTCAGGTGCTACTGATTATTTGGACCTTTCTAAAGCAACTTTTGTTAATGAAAAAACATCTTACAAAAGTTCTTATACTATTGGTGGCAGTGTTAGTGGTAATGTGATAAACGTTAATGCAAGTTGCTATAATTCAATGAATAATGGAGGGGGTGGAAATGAAGCCGCAGTAAGATGCACAATCCCATTGCTTAATGCTTTGCCTGACCTAAGAGGCTATAGATATCTCAAGGTTAAGTTTGCAGATGGTATAGCTTCAGGATTTAGTGGTGTGATTTATACTGATTATGCGAAAGCAACTATTTCTGTAGCAGGACAAACAATAAATATTCCATGCCCGTCAAGTGATATGGACTTAACAGGTCAAATTAAAAGTGTCGATACGTTTGCTTCTTATGCAAGAAATCCAACTGCGGCTGATGTACAAATTGCATTATATTTGCTCTTGAGAGAAGACTACACTCAAAAAGCAAATGTAAATATTGAAAAAATATGGATATCTGAAACTTGATGGAGGTGACTAAATATGAAGACTATGGAAGAAATGATTCTTGAAAAAATTGAGTCTGCCAAAGAAGTTCAGGCAATATCCTTTGTGGCCTTGGCTGAAAACGGACAGATAGATGCAGAAACTGCATCGGCCCACAAAGAGATGTTTGAAGAGTGGCATCCGGGTAAAGCATATAAAATCGGGCAGATAAGAAAGTATAACGATGTTTTGTATAAAGTGGTACAAGACCATACATCTCAAGCAGATTGGTTACCTGCATCGACACTATCTCTGTATGAGCCTGTTGTTCTGACAGAGGAAGGCTATCCTGTATGGAGTAAGCCAAGTGGCGCACACGATGCTTATAACAAAGGTGACATAGTTGATTATAACGGTACACTTTATAAATCCCTAATTGATGGAAATGTTTACTCGCCTGATGAGTATCCATCAGGTTGGGAATTGTATGTTAAATAAAGGAGGAATTTGAAATGTCATCAGCAGGAAGAATTTTAATTATGCCGAAAGGCAATTGGAACGCAGAAACAGAATATGAAATGCTTGATTTGGTGTATCATAATGGGAGGTCTTGGTTAGCAAAGAAAAATGTTATGGGCATCGAACCAAGTGATGCAAATTCAGAACATTGGATGAAGATGTGTGAAGCAGATTTGACCGAGTGCCTTAAGTTAAGTGGTGGGACATTAAGTGGTAATTTAAGAGTAGAAAAAGATTTGCCAAGAGTGCAGTTAAAAAACTTGTCAACAAAAAGAACTCTAACCATTGAATCGGGAGAAGGTGGAGTCGCATCATTTGGGAACTATTTATCTAATGATGACCAAACCAATTTGCAGTTGAGAAAATCTTCGGAAGGTTTGTCGGAATTGCTGAGAGTAGCCGTAGATGGCAAGAACAGTTATCGTATGTTTGGTGAGCATAATGTTCCATTGCTCAAAGAAGTCATTTTCAAGAGCAAGGTTTATAATGGCACTACAGATTCAAACGGATTCTTAAAGCCTGCGGACCTTACTGTAGATACATCTGATGTTATATTTTGCAGACTTGCATCGGGTACAGGATTCTGCACACAGTTTAACGATACCAATGCTCATTGGTCATATAAGGTTGAGAATTGGGATAGAACACCCATTGCAAATCAGCCTGTAACAATCAAAGTTGTCTATTTGGTTATAATGTAAGACTTAACAAAAACAAAGAGGCAGGGTAAAACCTGCCTCTTTACAAATTCTGTATAATGGTGTATAGTTATACCGTTCTTCTTTTAATATATTGTTAATACATCTACATCCATAAAGTATGCATCTACGAATGGAGCAGTACCTTATGGATGTACCCTAAGTTTGCTTTAGATGCTGAAGAAGAAGGCTTTACTGAACTTGCAGAATTGTTCCGTAAGGTTGCCGACATCGAGAAAGAACACGAAATGAGATTCAGGGCCTTAATCGAAAACATCAAAACAGACAGAGTTTTCAAAAAAGAAGAAGTAACAAAATGGGAATGCAAAAACTGTGGTCACATAACTGAAGGAACAGAAGCTCCTGAAGTATGCCCTGTTTGTAGTCATCCACAAAGTTACTTCGAGGTTAGAAAAGAGAATTATTAAATTTTTAGTTTGATATCTAACTCAAATGGATTTGAATATCTACCTGCATGAGTCTTAATACCTTTCGCTTTTGCTTCTTCGGGTTTTATATAAGAGCCTTTTGGTCTTTTGTAGGTAATGTAATCCACAACAGATTTTAATAACTTATTCTTTGCAGAAGCAGAAATTGAATTATCGTTAAGTGAATTTATGGCATCGTGCAATGTTGCGATTGCACCATTATAATCAATGCTTGGCGGCATATTGATGTTTGCTATATCCAATTCCTTTTCTATGTTCTTTTTCTCTTCTGCATTTTTTTGTATCAGCTTATCAAATACTGATTTTGGCATTTGCTCTTCGGTGTACTTCTCCCAAAGGGCAAGTTCTTTTTTTTCACATTCTATATATTTTGACTTAAGTAGAGAAACATATTCGATGTGTTTCTCTTTTTTTGTTTCATCATCAGATGTGACTTTAGCAGAAAGATTTTTCAAATTATTCTTGAGTTTATCAACAATGCTAACAATTAAATCTTCTTCGCCTACGGAGGCATTGCCACAATACATCTGTTCATCACACATATATCTGAAGGTGTTTCTGTTCTTTTTGCGGACCATTACTCTGCCACATTCGCACTTTAATACTCCTGATAGCGGATTCTGCAATGTATCACTTGGCTTAACAGATGGATAATTGTGAACCTTTTTATTTGCCTTGTTGAATGTTTCTTCATCTATGATTGCAGGATGCCTTCCGTCTATTACTTCATAATCTTTGTTAAAAACGCACTTTTTGACGATTTCTTGGTCTTGGACAGTATTTACATCTATATGTTTTTTTATCACAACCTTGCCCAAATAATGCTCGTTTTTGAGTATTCTTACAATGGTTGACTTCTTCCACAATCCACCTTTTCTTGCCTTGATGCCCATTGCATTTAACTTTTGGCATATTTTTGCAGCACCTAAACCATCATTTACATACCAATCAAAAATCATTCTGACCACTTTTGCTTCATCTTCAACTATTTTAAGGGTAGGTCTTTCTCTTTTATCTACTACAACCCATTCTCTTTCATAACCATAAGGAGTAACGGCATTGATGAACCATCCGTCTCTCAAAGAGTTTTCTTTGCCCTTTGTCAAGACTTTTTTTGTATAGTCAAGGTAATCCCTGCCACGCATCATTTCACGTTCAAACTGTTCCCTATCCCATTCATCATTTAAGTCAAAGGCCCTTTGTGGTGTTATTATTATAGTATTGGTGTACCTGAATAGTTTAGTTAATCTTCCTATTTCCTCTGTGTCAGGTCTTCCGAGACGAGCGCAATCGACAACGAGAACTGCCTTTATCTTAGGAGACTCAATTCGTTTCAGAAGCTTTTGGAACTCACTTCTCGCAGCTATTGATTCCCCGGAAACAACTTCACGATAGACATTTCCCTCAGAAATAAGTGCATCAAGGTTGTGTTCTTGCCATCTTTTTAAATCACGTTCATGCCTTGACAATACCTCTTCCACAGTAAGTGCTGCATCATCAGATTGTGACTTTCTCAAGTATTCAAGTATTTCATCAGGTTGAAACTTTGGATATTCTCTCCACATAAAAAGCCTCCTTTCGTTATTTAATTAAAATCATCGGAATATATTCTCTATTACTTGACCACCTATTCGTGGCATAATTTCAAATAATATGAACCCTCCAAGCGCAAGTCCAATATATATCAATAACGGAATTAACGCATGTGTTAGTGCCTCTATTTTTGTGCCATCTTTATGCTTATTGTATTCATCAATGCCCGGAACAACGATAAAAAGGAGTACATTTAGACATAACACAATGAGTGCGAATATTTTCATATAAAACACTTCCTTTAGTCAACAGACTTCTCTAACCAATACGCATAAAAAGCCACAATAATTTGACTAACACCTGCAATAGCATCTATTACTACCCAAGTTTCCTTATCTAAATGAATAGGCAACATAGGATTCCAAAGAATGACTATAAGTATGTTAGGTATATGCATCAAGCTAAATCCATCTGTAAACAAGGATGCATAAATTAAGTATATAACCGATAATAGTGGTACAACTATTCTCATCAGTTGATAGAAAGCATAAGGGAATTCTGCAATTGATGCAAACAGAATTGCTGCAATAACAAGCGGTAACACATAAAGTGTGGATGTTTCATTTTCTCTTTTGTTCATTTAAAAATCAAACCCCTTCTTCATCTAACATCTCTTTACAATGTTCACAGATGGTGCTACCATCTTCCATTTCATAAAACTCAACTACATCAGCCAACCAATATTCGTTACAATGGTCACATTCGATGTAATCAAGTTCATCTAAACAATCTTCGCATAATCTTGTTACCTCATCTACTACTGTAACATCTGCTTCTTTACCACATTCTGTGCATATATCAAATGTTGTTTCTGCCATAGCTTTGTCTTCCTTTCTTAATATTTATTCGGTTCAAACTATACTTAAAAATGAATCCAACCAAGGTTGGGATTCATTACCTCAGCTATAAGAATTGTAACCAAAACTGAGACACATATCCAAGAGAATATTTTGGCATGTTTGCACTCTTTTTCAAGAGTTTTTATGTGTTCGTTTTTTGTTTCAATAAGTTCTCTCTTGTCGGCAAGTCTTCTTTCATAATTCTCTTTAAGGTCTTCGTGGTGTTGTTCGTAGTGAGTTCTTATGTTACCAATATGTATTTCGCTTGTCTCCTTTAATAAAGCGGCTTGAAATTCATAACTCTCCTTAAGAGCTATGACGGATGTTGTTTTTAAATCATCCTTGTTTTTCTCAGGATTAAGCATCTCATCCATAGAGCCACCGAGGGCATAAACCACAGGAGCAACAGTATCAATTCGTGGGTCTTCTGCCTTTCCGAGACATAAATTCTTAACTGTTGACTCTGACCTTTTACTTTTTTCTGCTATGGCCTCGTATGTGAGTCCTGTTTTGCTCTTAAGAGAGCTTAAATAATTTGCTACTATTTCTGCTTTCATTTTACCTCCTAAAAATGTAGATATTAAGCGGTTTTTAATCTAATTTGATACGAAAAAGTATCAATTTAGATACGAAACTTTGTACCTTTTTACACCCTGATTTTTGGTGTTTTAACCTAAGAGTATTAAACTATACACTGTACATTTGGGGAAATTTGTTTTATCATCAAGCCACAGACAAGAGCATACATTCATTCCCAAAATTTCCTTGTATAAAAATTCATTGTCCTGTGTTATTGTTAAGAAGTAACCTGCGACATAAGGATACCCCGGAATAGAAAGGAGACACTTATGGAGAAACAAATCACTCAAGAAAAACTAACACCGGAAATGGCAAAAGAGTTACTTATAAGAAACATTACATTCTGCTTAAAGAAATGTAATGATATAAGTCTCCTTGACTTAATCTACAAGTTACTTAAAAAGAGTATTTAACATTTGGTTTATGCTCACTAACTTATCATTATCAAGCTTATATAAGCTCTCGACTACCGACATAAATGTATCATCGGTACGCATTTTCAAAACGACTTCTGCAATGAGGTCGTTTTTTTGTTCATCTACATCCCATCCCATTAAATAGGCAATAGACACATCAAGTACATTTGCGAACTGTTCAATTTTACCCTGATATACATCTACTTTACCATTTTCTATTCTTGCGAGAGTGGAATTATCACTATAACCCATGCGTTTTGCTAACTCTCTTTGTGACCATCCCAATTCCATTCTTCTTTGCTTTATTCTATCCCCTATATGCATATACCGTTCTCCTTTCTTTGCCTTGATTATACACCTTTGATGTATGAAATGCAATAGATTTTTTAAAATTTGTAAAAAAGTATTGACAAAAATATACAAGGGTGCTATCATAAATTTGATGTACGAAATACATCACGACATAAAAAGGTTGGGAGGTGACTTAAATGACCAACAAGTTATTATTGGAAGAAAAGATAGCAGAATCAGGCAAAAAGAAGGGATATCTCGCAGATAAATGTGGGTTATCTCGCACAGGATTTCTTAACTGCGTTAAAGGCACTGCGTTATTTAATACATCACATATTAACATTTTGTGCGAAGAATTAAATATAACAAGCCTTAAAGAAAAGGAGTCTATTTTTTTTGCCAATTAAGATGTATTTGATACATCACTAAAAGGAGGAGTAAATATGTTACTTAAAATCATCACAGTTATTGTGGCATCAATAACATCTGCAAGGTCGATTATTTCTTTCAACAGAGGAAGATATGCAGATATGGTTTGGTATGGCTTTGCAGCACTTACATTGTGCGCACTTGGAAGAATGTATTTTTAAAGGAGTGTTAAGGATGGAATATCAGGTAACGATACACGAAGATGAAAAATGCATCGTGAGAGTTCACAAGCCTATCCTTTCGGCAGAAGAAAGAAAAGCAAGAGAAGATGAAATCAAAAAAGCTCTTGTTACATTTTATAAAGAAACGAGGTGCAACAGATGAGGATTTACATTGTTACTTCAGGGGAGTATTCGGACTATTCTATTGATGCGGTTTTCACAGATAAACTTCAGGCTGAACTGTATGCTGCCACACACAATTGTGACCGTATCGAAGAATATGAATCCGACCAATGCGTTTTTGAAACAAACAAAAAACCAAGAATGCATTGGCGAGGTATATGGGAGAAACGTTCCAAATACGGACTTTGCAACAAAATCAAGTTTTGGTACCTCGAAGGAACATATGGACTTGGAGATGTTGATGAAATTGTGGATGAAGAACATCGCATAACGATAAGGATATCCACAGACACCGATGTAGATAAAGAAAAAGCCAAGAAGATTATTTTTGACAAATTCTATCAATGGTTTTATAGGCAAGTAGAAACGGAGGAAATGAAATGAGATGTCCCGACAACTACGATGCATTCTGTCAGCACGAAGCTGATGACGAGCAATGGTTAAAGAAGCTTCCTGTGTGTTGCGAATGTAGGAATCCAATACAAGACGAGTTCTGTTATGAATTTGATGGAGACCTTTACTGTGAAAAATGTATGGATGGACACAGAAAAAGTACAGATGATTTTATTGAGCAAAGGAGTTAAAAATGTCATATTTAGAAACCATTAAAAAAATGTATGAACACATAAAAAACAATCCCGAAATCAGCGCAGATGAAAAAGTACAAGCAAGAGAACTTCTCAGCAAACTATCGAGTTTGTTGGCAATTTATTGAGCGAGGTGAATGAGAATGATAACCAAAATCAAAACCAAATCACACGAAGAGTGGTTGGAAGAAAGAAAAAAGAGTCTCGGTGGAAGTGATGTAGGCTCAATTCTCGGTATGAATGAATATGTTTCGCCCTATACAGTATGGGCAGATAAGACCGGGAAGCTCCCACCATTTGAAGGAAACGAGTGGACAAGGCTCGGCAACGACCTTGAAGGATATGTGGCACAGAGATTTTGCGAGGCATCAGGTCTCAAGGTTATTAATGATAGTCACACTTGGAGAAACGATAAATATCCACATCTCCATGCGAATATCGACAGAAGAGTAGTCGGCATGAAGGCAGGTGTTGAGTGTAAACTGACATCTGAGTTAAATGCCAAGAGATATAAAGACGGAGAGTTCCCCGACAAGTTCTATGCACAATGTGTTGAATATTTGTGCGTTACAGAATACGAAAGATGGTTTCTCGCAGTTCTCATCTACGGCAAAGGCATCAAGATATATCAGATGACAAGAGTTAAGAATGATGTAGTTCCTGAGTGGTGCGAGGCATCCGTTTATGTAGAAGACGGTGAGATTGAAGCACTTGCAAAGACAACAGGAGACTTTTGGAACAATTATGTAGTGACAAATACTCCACCTATGACAGACGGAACTAATTCCACAAGCGAAACACTTAAGACTATATATCCTGAGTCAAACGGAGATTCAGTGAACCTCATAGCCTTTGAATCGGACCTTCAGCAATATATGACCTTCTCTTCCCTACTCGATGACGTAAAAAAACAGAGTGAAGAAGTAGCAAACAAAATCAAGGCATATATGGGCGAGGCTTCAAAAGGAGATGCAAACAGATTCAAGGTGACTTGGTCATCTTCGGTGAGAAACACTTTTGACCACAAGAGATTCGCTCAGGATAATCCCGGTGTTGACCTCACTGATTACTTCAAATCAACACCAACGAGAACGTTTAAAGTTACAGAAACTAAATAATTTTATATTAAAAGGAGACTAAAAACTATGACTAACAAAATTCAGAATCAGGTAGTAAAGATAGAAGAAAACAAATTACAGACACCGGGCAAGCAGACCGTTAATCAGCTTATGAACACAATGCTTGATGGTGAAGGAATGAGAAAAAGATTTAATGATTTGCTTGGTAATAGAACACCTCAGTTTATTTCTTCCGTAGTTTCTCTTGTAAATGCAGATGCAAGTATGCAAAAGGCCTTTTACCAATCTCCAATGACAGTTATTCAATCTGCACTTAAGGCGGCAACATTTGACCTTCCTGTTGACCAAAACCTTGGATATGCATACATAGTGCCTTTTAATAACACAAAAAAAGATGAAAACGGCAACGAATACAAAGTGTCCGAGGCAAACTTCATTCTTGGATGGAAGGGTATGCATCAGCTCGCATTAAGAACAGGAGCATATAAGACTATTAATGTAACCGACATCAGAGAAGGTGAACTTAAGAAATACAACCGACTCACAGAAGAAATAGAGATTGACTTCATTGAGGATGAGGAAGAGAGAGAAGCAAAGAAAATCATCGGTTATGTCGGATATTACAGACTTGTCAACGGAGCAGAAAAGACAATATATATGACCGTCAAGCAGATAGAAAACCATGAGAAGAGACATCGAAAAGGTCAATATATGAACAAGAATTGGAAAGTCGATTTTGATGCTATGGCAAGAAAAACTGTATATCGCAGACTCATCGGCAAGTGGGGTGTTATGAGCATTGATTATCAAAATCGTGGTGATGCAATGGCTCTTGCAGAACAGATGCAGAACGAATACAACCTTGACCCCACACCAACAGACACCACACCAATAGATGGTGAATTTACAATAACTGATGTCGACACAGACACAGGCGAGATTGTGGAGGAATGATTCTATGGAGAGGCTTGTTAATTATATAAAGCAACATGGTTCAAAGGAGTTTCCTGTACCGAACAGTAGGATATCAGCTTACTTAAATATAAGCGAACAACTTGTGCGTAAAAAGATAAACAAAGCAAGATGCGAAGGCATTCCGATTTGTGCATCAAACGAAGGGTATTGGTACTCCGATGACAAGGCAGATATTCTTGACACTATTCAGAGTCTTATGAGTCGCACAATATCGGTCAATATGGCTATTGATGGCCTATTAACTACATTAAAGTGATTGGAGGTAACAGTGATGAACAAAGCAATCTTATCAGGTCGCATATGTAGTGACATTGAACTCAGGCAGACATCTACGCAAGTGAGTGTATGCAGCTTCAGAGTGGCAGTACAGAGAAGATTTAAAAATGCTGAAGGCAATTATGATGCAGATTTTATCAGTTGTCAGGCTTGGAGAAGCAATGCAGATTTTATATCAAAGTATTTCAAAAAGGGTGACCCTATCAATGTGGTCGGCTCTATACAGACAAGAAGCTACGAAAAAGACGGACAGACAGTGTATGTAACCGAAGTTATCGTTGAAGAACCGGGCTTTGTGCCAAAGAGCAAAACAGAGAACAACACATCTGACAATTCTGAAAAGTCTACACCTTCTGCAAACATTCCAAGCAATGATATTTTCAATACTCCTCCTGAAGGCTTTATGCCTGCCGTGGCAGATGAAGATTTGCCTTTCTAAAGGAGGTGGTCAGAGATGAATCAACTTACAGTTTTTGATTTGTTACCCGAAGAGGAAGCAATGAAATATAAACCTATAAAGTCTACAGATTGGAAATGGACAATGAAAGAAGATTATCCAAAAGAAAAGAATGGCCTCAAGGTTTTTAGTTGCTTCGCTTGTGGTGGGGGTTCAACAATGGGATATAAACTTGCAGGGTGTGATGTTATAGGTTGTTGTGAAATAGACCCAAAAATAAATGAAGTCTACATAAAAAATCATCATCCAAATCATAACTTCTGCATGGACATAAGAAAGTTTAATGAAATTCATAATGAACAACTTCCCAAAGAACTATTTAATCTTGATATTTTAGATGGTTCTCCCCCATGCACCACTTTCTCCATGGCAGGTGACCGTGAAAAAACTTGGGGTAAGAAAAAGAAATTTCGTGAAGGACAAGCTGAGCAAACTCTTGATGACCTTTCTTTTGTGTTCATAGAGACCGTTGCCAAGTTAAGGCCTAAAGTAATGATAATGGAAAATGTGGAAGGACTTTTAAGAGGTGAAGCTTGGAACTATGTTCAAAAGATATATAAAAATCTCATGGGTATTGGTTATCAAGTGAAGCATTGGCTGCTTAAGGGGGAACGCATGGGAGTGCCACAAACAAGACACAGAGTGTTTTTCATTGCACTCCGGGAAGATATCGACTTTGACTTAAAAAGGCTTGATATGTCTTTTAATTATGAACCTGTATTATTTGGTGAAGTAAAAGAAGGCAAAGGAAGAAAAGTAAGCGACAAGGTTAAAGAGTTGCTTGATTTGGCAATCCCAAGTGTTGATGACAGGCTGGCAGACATTATTATCAGAAATGGTGGAAAAGAGAGTAGATTCAACGAAAAGATAGTTTGGGATGATAAGATATCCCTTACACTTACGTCACATGGTTTTTATCGTGGCAATGACAAGTGCAAATTGAGCGAAAAGGACTACATCCACATTTCTACTTTCCCTGATGATTACAACTATGAGAACACAAACATTGTTTATATAACATGTATGTCTGTTCCTCCCATTATGATTAAAAGAATTGTCACCCGGCTTATAGATAGTGGCATTTTTGAAAGATAGGTGGTGTGCGATGCCTACACAGTACGAAGATGCAGATGTAAAGTGTCCGTTTTTCAGACGGCAGACCACAGTAAGTATAACTTGCGAAGGATTCACGGAAGATTCGGTTATAAGGCTATGCTTTACATCGGGCAAGGCGAAAGACCTTCAGACGAGTATTTTCTGTGAGAAAAGGTACAAAAACTGCGAAATTTATACAATGTTGGAGAAGAAATATGAGGAGTAAATACAACAAATATCAGGCAATAAAAACTGTTGTCAACGGCATTGAATTCGACTCCCGAAAGGAAGCTCGGAGATATCAGGAACTTCTGCTCTTGGAAAGGGCAGGAGTTATCCAATATCTCAGGATGCAAGTCAAGTTTGTTATTATCCCTGCTCAATATGAAACAATTGAGAGATACGGAAAGAACGGACAGAGACTTAAAGACGGACAGAAGCTCTTGGAAAAAGAATGTTCGTATGTTGCCGACTTCGTTTATGAGGAGAACGGAGAGCAGATTGTCGAAGACACAAAAGGTGTTAAAACCAAAGATTATATCATTAAACGAAAACTGATGCTCTACATTCACGGCATCAGGGTGAAGGAGGTGTGAGGATGGCAGAAAGAAGAATGTTTACGAAGAAAATAATTGATAGTGATGCATTTTTAGATATGCCATTATCTACACAAGCTTTATATTTTCACTTGAATATGAGAGCTGATGACGATGGATTCATAAACAATCCCAAAAAGATAATGAGAATGATAGGTGCTTCCGAAGATGACTTGAAGGTGCTTATAAGCAAAAGATTCATCATTATATTTGACAATGGAATTGTGGTAGTCAAGCATTGGAGAATGCATAATCTCTTGAGAAAAGATAGATATGTTGAAACCCAATACATTGAAGAAAAAAGTATGCTTTCATTAAAGGAAAACGGAGTATATACCGAGAGTGAAAACCATTTGGCAACCAATTGGCAACCAAATGGCAACACAGGTAAGGTAAGTATAGGTAAGGATAGGTTAGATAAGGTTAGGTTAGTTGAGGTTAGTGGGAATGGCAGCCAAGAACCCGACAACATCAACGAAACAGATGTGGATAATGTGGATAAGTCCCAATTGGAGTATATAGGTGGAACTCTTGGTAAAGGAGTTGTCTTATTGACTCAGGAGCAAAGTGATGCTCTATTGGACAAGTTGGGTTTACCCGGATATCAGCATTATGTTGAGAGACTTGCCAACTTCATAATCGATAAGAAAGCCAATGTGGGTAATCACTATCAAACAATACTAAAATGGGCAGAGGAGGATAAAAAGATATGAAAATTATGTTAGATGAAGGGGCATTTATGCCGACAAGAGCGCATGAAGCAGATGCAGGCTTGGATTTATATGCAAGAGAGGATGCAATTGTTTCTGCAAAGGAAAGTGTAAAGTTTGACACAGGAGTACACATTGAACTACCACCTGATACAGTAGGATTTGTTAAAAGCAAGAGTGGACTTAATGTAAATCACGGACTTACAAGTGAAGGTGTGATAGACGAAGGCTACACCGGGAGTATTGTAGTCAAACTATATAACCATAGTGGTCATGACTACTCTGTTAAACGTGGTGACAAGATATCTCAGCTTGTTATTCTTCCAATAGTTAAACCGACTCTTGAAGTGGTTGACTCATTAGCAGAAACAGACAGAGGTAATAATGGATTTGGGTCTTCGGGGAGGTGATTGATATGAACTGTAAATATTGTGGAAAAGAAATGAAGACACCTTTTGGTCGAAGAAAAGTTTTTTGCTCTAATGAATGTCGCATTGCTTTTTACGATAAAAAGAAAAAAGGTGAAAGATTCTGCCTTATCTGTGGCAAGGAGCTACCGCCAAGACGAAGGTCTTATTGTTCTGACGAGTGCAGACGAAAGGGAATAATGGCTTGGCAGATGGAGCAACACAAAGAAGAGTACAAGAAGCCTAAAGCTGATGTTGTGGAAAAGCCAAAGAAAAGAGGCAGACCGAAGAAAGGTCAAAGGATTCAGGACATAAATGCATTGGCAAGGGCAGAAGGCTTAACCTACGGTCAGTATTGTGCGAAGCATATGTTGTATTGAGGGGTGAAACGGCATGAATGAGTTTAAGACTTTGCACGAGGTAGTTGAGCACATATCTGTTCAGCGAAGTAAAAAAATAGACGATGCTATTTTAGGTGAGATAGAGCAGATTGCCATTGACAATGAGATATTCACAATAATTTCACTTAATGAAAAAGCAATTGTTGAAGCATTACGCAATGCAACTCCAAGCAAACCATATATGCCTTGGGATAGTATGACAAAAGATTATAATTGTCCTGCGTGTATGATGTCCGTTTCGAAAAGTGATAAGTATTGCAGTGATTGTGGAAAAAAACTTGATTGGAGTGAGGAAGAGTGAATTGTCCTAAATGCAACGGCAAATGCAAGGTGGTGGACTCCCGAAAAACAGAAGATTATAGAACTTGGCGAAAAAAGGAGTGCTTGTCCTGTCACCACAGATTTACTACATATGAGGTGTCACTGAGTGAATATGGGCAGTTGCAAAACATAGTGCCACTTTTTGACCTCGCAAATGAATTGATAGGCAAAATGGGAGAACTGATTGAAGATTTTTCAAAAATAGAGCTTCTTCAAAAACAGTTGGTCAAAACTCCAAAAATAAGAGACCACATTGTTTGGCAAACAGAAGCAAATTGAGGAGGTAATGAAATGACAGATGAACAGATTATAAAGGCTTTGGAGTGTTGTGTAAAAGATGATGAAGGAGCGAGTGGATGCAGTGAAAAATGCCCTTTGTTTGATACTCACAAGGATTGTGCGACATTTTTAAGGAAAAACACCCTTGACCTCATCAAACGCCAAAAAGCAGAGATTGAGAAGAAAGACAAACTTATAGAAATTGCTGACAAGATGGTTGAAAGTCTGAAAGCAGAGGTTAAGAGGTTGCAGAAAAAACAAGAAGCAAAATGTGGCACTTGCTACTATTCCAAACCTACTACTTTCGGCAAGTCGAAGTGTTATGTGGAATGCACCAACCAAGAACACATAGAAAAATATTGCCGACATAGAAAAATATCATTAAAACGGCAGAGAACAACCCCTGCTTGCAAGAATTATAAAGAAATGGTGGGTGATGATAATGGCTAACATATATTGGTGCTTTGAAAAGTACGATGATTCAGGCTTGTTTGTAATCGCACGCACAAGAGGTCAGGCGAAAAGAATTTTTGCCGATGAAATAGGCGAACATTTTTTAGACATCAGATGCCACATTTACAGAAAAAACATTTTAGATAGAACAGGCATAATCCAACCCGAAAACACCGAATGTCTCAACCGATACAACTTGGAATATGCCGATGAAGAACCACCTGATAATTGGGGTTATGAATGTGTTATGTGATAAAAGAACGATTTTAAGGAGTGAGAGTATGACAAACGGATTAGTAAAAGACCGAAAGACAATGTTTATCAATGGTTATGCAGTACAATGGTTTTCACAACTGCTAACAACAAAAATAATTATTTATGCAAACATTCCCCACAACAAATATGTGAGTATGGCAGAAATGACACTTCCGTATGTTGCGAACGAAAAAGAAGTCGAGAATGTTGCAAAGTTAAAAATAGAGGAGGTTGAAAGTTTATGAAAGTTTATAAGTGCGATAGTTGTGGAGTCGAAATCACAAACCCACATAAAGTTGGTATGAAAGAGTTTTGTTTTTCGGTTAGTAATTGCGATATTTGGCAGGTATTTATGCCGACCAAGAACAGAAAGAAAGTACATTTGTGCAAAGAATGTTATCGAGGTTTATATATACTTGCTAAAAGACAAGATTTACAGTTGGTTAAAACAAACGATGTTCTTATTAGAAACGAACAAAAGTACCAAGTGGTAATTGCAGATGACAACATATTTGTCGTTTGTCCCATTATATATAGCAAAAAAGAAAAAAGCGAGATTGTAAAATACTCCGAAACAGAAATATATGCTAATCAAGACACTATAAACACACTTGAAGATTTAAATTTTAAGAAAATATCAGAAGAAAGCAAAGGTGTCAAAAATGTAACGGAAAGTAAATTAAAACCTTGCCCCCTTTGTGGTGGCGAAGCAGTATTTGTAACAACGAGTAATAACACAACTCATACAGGAGTTGGTTTTGGTTATATTATTGCCTGTTCAAAATGCAAATGTACCCCGATACAAAAAGCAAAAGATTTGAATGTGTTTCTTGGTAAAACTGGAGAAGTCATAACCACAGAAGCAAGTGTGGCAAATAGACAAACTATGATTGATGAATGGAACACCCGAACCGAAAGGAGTGTATCAGATGCGTGATAGATTGATTGAGTCGTTAACCGAATGTTGTGAAAAAAATCTAAACATAACCCACTTGCTTGGATTTGAGCAACTTATAATTGCCGACCACCTTCTTGCAGACGGATGGATGCGACCGCCTTGTAAGGTGGGAGATGTGGTTTATAAAATTTGTCCTAAATGTAATGATAGGCATAAAGATAATTGTAAACATTGTGCTTGGCGAGGTTGCTTCAGTAACGGGTGCACTGTCGGTGTTGGTGTGTGGAGTGATGGTTCGTATAACGAACACCCCTTACAAATTGTTTCTTATGAAGTAGCCAAACATAATTTTATAACAATTCTTGAATTTTGGAACATAATGTTCTTTTCAAATGTTGATGAAGCTGAAAAGGCAAAAAATGAATATGATGCTATTCGCAATATTGAAGAGAGAAAAGAACGGCACGAAAAATATTTATTGTGGGAAGCAAAACGAGAAAAACATTATGCTTTCTTGAAAGAAGGTGGCGAGGGATGAAGAAAATTCGCAAGTATTACAGAAAATGCGGTGTTTGTGGTGAAAGACACGAACAAAGCGAAATGTATAGAACAAATCTTACTGAAAATGGATGGATTTGTGCTGATTGCTTGGATGCAGAATATCCTGAATATGATATTGACGAATGGTGAAAGAAGGTGGCGAGGGGTGAATCAAAGAAGAAATTATAATTTGAAAAGGCGTGATGATAAAAAATTACCACCTGAAAAACTACACGATATTCTTTCTCGAATATATCCCAAAAAAGTTGTTGATGAGATATTTCCAATACTGATTAAAACAAACGATGTGAAAGGCGGTGCTGAGTGATGGCTGAATTGTTTGAAAGGGTGCTTTTGAAGGTGATTTTTGAAGAACTCAAAAAAGGCAATAGTCCAAACTTTGGTTCTCCCGAAACAAAATGCAATAAATGTATGTTCTTTGAAACGGCTTGTTTTCCGACTTCTGATGTTGTAGGTTGTTTAGGCGGTTGGAAGGGCGGTGCTGAGTGATGGCTGACGGAACTCAATATAATCTAACACCCATGCAAGCTTGGAAAGTGATTTCTGCGGCATTGAAAGAACTTTATCATAGACGAGCCGAGTCAGGGCAAGAACCATATGACCAAAGCGAGATTAAAGCAGAAGTTATATGCTATCAGGCACTGAAGGAAATGGAGGGCAAGAGTGATGGCAGGTAAAACAAGAGCAAGTTTGAGAGAAAAAACTTTACAAAATGTTGCCTTATCTAATTTAAGTTTGACGGACAAACAATGTATACAGAGTGTGTTTGAGAAGTTTGAAGCATTATCCAAAGCAGATGTTGTGAAGCACGGAGAGTGGTTTACCCTTGATAATTGTGCCAATGAAGGAGTGTATTGCTCAGTATGTCACAAGAAAGTGTATAAAAAGTGCTATGCCAATCAGAAGTTGAAATCGAAGCATTGCCCAAATTGCGGTGCGAAAATGGATGACAAAACTGAAAAAACAGACATATAATCTCAAAAAACATATGATTTTGAGATTGTGGAGAAAGGAAAGAAAACAATGATTGAATTTATTTGCGGTCTTTTTATTGGCTCATTCTTAGCAGTAGGATTTATGGCTGCTTTGAACATTGCTAAATCGGAGGATGAGAAAAATGAAAAGAGCAATAATTAAATTCGTTGACGGAGAGTATTGTAACCTTGAAGCTGATTATTTGGATGCTGATGACGAATACGTGAGCATCCATTTGGATGACCATCTTGTGGGTATATTTCAGCTTGAACACGTTAAGGCTGCATACATATCTGACAAGAATGAAAAACAATTGAAGGAGTAAGGCTTTATGCCCTACTCCTTTCTTTTATGTCTTGGGTGGGGGTTAGAAATCTCCGGGACGGCTTTGCTAAAATTAAGTATATCAAAACAAAGGAAGGAGTTTTCTGTGGATTGGAACAAATTGAAAGCAGAATATATAGCAGGTGGGACAAGTTACAGAAAACTTGCCGAAAAGTACGGAATTGACAGGAATGTAGTGCAAAGAGTTGCAACGAGAGAAAAATGGTGTGAGTTAAAAAGTCAGGCAAAAGCCAAAAGCGAGACGAAAATGGTGGAATCCATTGCCAAAGATATATCCAAGAAATCCGTAAAAATCAACGATGTGGCAGATAAATTACTTGACAAGATAGTTTACCTCTTGGATGAGTTGGAACTCGCTGATAGCCAAACAATTAAGCAATGTACATCTGCTCTGAAGGACATTAAAGATATCAAAGGTCTCAAGAGTGATATTGACATCAGAGAACAGGAAGCACGAATTGAAAAGCTCAGGAAGGATGCTATGGAAGAAGAAAAGGACAAGACAATTACAGTTGTAATGGAAGGAGACATAAGCAGTTATGGTAATTAAACTTCCTTCACCAAGTCCAAAACAAAAGTTGTTTCTTCTTGAAGAGCATAGGCACGTAGCTTTCGGTGGCGCACGTGGTGGTGGGAAAAGCTTTGCAATAAGACTAAAGGCAGTTATTTTATGTCTTATGTATTCAGGTATTTCGGTAATGATTGTGCGTAAAAGTTTCCCTGAATTAACTGCAAACCATATTAAACCCTTAAAAGAGCTTTTAAAGATAGGCACAAAAGATGCTGCAGCTAAGTATAACGATTCCAAAAAGGAAATTACATTCCCGAATGGGAGCGAGATTCTTTTCAGATACTGTGATACAGAGAAAGATGTAGACAGGTATCAGGGTACGGAAGTTGATGTGTTGTTTCTTGATGAGGCTACACAGTTGTCTGAAGAACAGATGAAAAAGATATGTGCTTGTGTCCGTGGTGTTAATAACTTTCCCAAGAGAACATATTACACATGTAATCCCGGTGGAAAAGGACATGGATATATCAAGAGGTTATTTATTGACAAGGTATATGAGAGTGGTGAATATGCCGAGGATTATTCCTTCATTCAATCTCTTGTTACAGACAATAAAGCTTTGATGGCACAGAATCCTGATTATATTAAACAACTTGAAGCTTTGCCTCCAAAACTTCGTAAGGCATGGCTTGAAGGCAGATGGGATGTATTTGAGGGTGCATTCTTTGAAGAGTTCAGAGCTACACCTGACCCACAGATTTGCCACAATGCAGGAATTACGGTAGAACAAGCATTGATAGAGCAAAGATATACTCACGTCATTAAGCCGTTTAAAATACCAAATTATTGGAAGATATACAGAAGTTATGACTTCGGTTTCGGAAAACCTTTTGCGGTGAATTGGTTTGCCGTGGATGAAGACGGAACTGCATATATGATACTTGAATTGTATGGGTGTACCGGAACACCTAATGAGGGTGTCAAATGGTCTCCTGAGCAACAATTCAAAGAGATTGCAAGGATAGAAAGAGAGCATCCTTATCTCAAAGGCAAACGCATTCAAGGTGTTGCTGACCCATCTATTTGGGATGGCTCAAGAGGTATTGCAATTATAGAAGAAGCTGAGAAGCAACACATATGGTTTGAGAAGGGAATCAATGACAGAATCCCCGGATGGATGCAGATACATGAAAGACTCAAGTTTGATGAGAATGGCAGAGCAATGCTATATATCTTTGATAACTGCAAGGACACCATAAGAGTCTTTCCTCTTATGATGTTTGATGAGCATAAGGTGGAAGATTTAGATACCGATATGGAAGACCACATTTTGGACTCTGTGCGGTATTTCTGTATGTCAAGACCTATTGCTCCAAGAATGATAGAAGTTAAAGAAAAGCCTGAGTATGACCCACTCAATCAGTTTGTGGAGAAGGGTTCTATGTACAAGGCTATATTTAAGTAACAGGAGGATATGATGAGAAGACAAGGAAATTTACCACCTGATGATTCACAGAAGGTAGTGCAGATGCCTATGAGAGAAGGTATGCCAAAGGAGCAGATGCCACAGGAGAAAGAGGTTATTGCAAAAAATGCAACAACTACTCCGAGTGAGCTTGAAATAAGGGCGCAGAACGAAATAGCAATGCTTGAACATACTGCACGAAAGAAACAGATGATGGCTCAGATGAAACCGAAGATTGATTCCAAAGTGGTTTTGGAGGCATCAAATATTCTTCAGAAGTACAAAGAAGGCAAAGCACGATTGGAGCAGAAAATCATTGCCAATGAAGAGTTTTGGAAACTGAGACAGTGGAACTATCTGAATGACAATAACAATGATTTTAAGCCTGCTACTGCTTGGCTATGGTCTTGCATTCAAAGCAGATATTCGGATGCTATGGACAGTTATCCGACTTGTAATTTCCAACCGAGACAGAGTGATGACAAGGCAGAAGCTATCAAGCTCTCTGCTATTGTCCCTGTAATCTTAGAGCAGAACAGATATGAAGATGTGTATTCTGACATGGTATGGTACACACTTAAGCACGGTGGCAGCATTCAAGGTATATTTTGGGATGGCTCAAAGCATAACGGCCTTGGTGATGTATCGGTTAAAAAGATTGACTTTATCAATTTCTTTTGGGAACCGGGCATAACCGACCTCCAGGAATCACAGAACATATTTAATACCGAGCTTGTGTCAAACAATATACTTGAGCAGAGATATCCTCAGTGTATAGGTAAACTCGGTGGTGAAAACATCACACTTGCAAAATATTTATACGATGACAGAGTAGATACATCGGACAAGTCGGTGGTGATAGATTGGTATTATCATACATATGTGAACGGCAAAAAGACTCTGCAGTATGTTAAGTATGTCAACGACATAGTTCTCTATGCTACAGAGAATGAAATCGTGGGGCCTGAAAAGGTGACAGTTGACCCTGAGACAGGCATTCCTCTTACTATTCCGTTGGATAAGCCACTTGCAGAAAAAGGACTATATGACCATGCGTTATATCCCTTTGTCTCAATGGCTTTATATCCTGTCGAGGGTAGCATCTGTGGGTATGGCATTACAGATATAGGTCGAGACACACAGATACTGATAGATAAACTTAACAAGGCTATTGTAGACAATGCACTTGCAGGTGCTACTCCCCGATATTTTGTAAAGGATGACGGAACAATCAATCTTGAACAATATCAGGATTTGACAAACAGGTTTGTCAACGTGGAAGGCAACATAGGCGAAGAAAACATAAGACCTATTGACCACAAGACTTTGGATGGTATGTATGCCAACTTCCTCACACAGAAGATTGATGAACTCAAGTATGTGACGAGCAATCAGGATGTTAACAACGGTGTTGCTCCAAGTGGTGTGACAAGTGCATCCGGTATTGCTGCTCTTCAGGAAAGTCAGGGCAAGAATGCCCGAAGCTCTAACAAGACATTCCAAAGAGCATACAGAGAGGTGTGCTATCAGATTGTAGAACTTATCCGTCAGTTCTATGATGTGCCGAGAACATTCCGTATCAATCCTGACGGAATAAGGGAAGAGTTTGTACAGTATAACAATGCAGGTCTTAAGCCACAACCACAGATGACTATGGGTATGGATATGGGGTTGAGAGTGCCTGAATTTGACATTGATATAACCTCAGAGAAGGCGAATCCGTACAAACGTATGGAAATCAATGAGGTTGCCATTCAGCTTTACAACTTGGGATTCTTTAATCCTCAGATGACAGACCAAGCACTTGCCTGTCTGAATATGATGGACTTTTCCAAAAAAGACGAAGTGATGCAGAAGATAAGAGAAAACGGCACACTTCAGGAGATGCTCCTGATGTATCAGCAGATGGCTCTGCAGTTTGCATCTCAGATAGACCCGGCATTGGCAGAGCAAGTGGCACAACAGATACTCAATCAGGGTGGTCAGCCTATACCACACGATGTGGAAATTGACAGTGGTGTCGGTGATGCCAACAGTGACGGAAGTACAGAGCATCCTTTTGTAGAGAAGGCAAGAAAAGGTGCAAGAGAATCTACACAAGCTGATTAAGGAGTAATTATGATAAACATAACATTTAATCCCGACACATTTACTCTTGACATAACAGGACACGCAGAACACGGAAAAAAGGGTGAGGATATAGTCTGCTCGGCTATATCCACTCTCTTTTACACTTTGGCTGAGACCTTATATAACTCAAGGCATATGATGGCAGAGGAGACAGACTTTAGTGACGAAGACGGAAACGGACATATATCCTGCAAACCAAAGGCAGAATATGAGGCCAATATCTCTTTGATATATTGGACAATACTTACCGGGTTTGACCTTGTAGCAAAAAATTATAAGAACAATGTAAATCTCAAGGTGGGGGGTTAGAAATCCCCCACTTTTATATTTTATAATTAAAATACAAAGGCTCGTAACCTTAACTACAGACCAAAAGAAGGAGCATTCATATGCTTGAAAAACTATTGCTTAACCTTCAGTTATTCGCTGATGGCGGTGGAGATGGTGGAGACGGTGGCTCTGCATCTGCATCTGTCGGAGAAGCTTTAGGTAAAGAAAATTCAGGAGAAACAGAAATACCTGCCTCCATCCCTGAGAAGGCAAAAAAATACTATCAGAAAGCTATGGAGAAGCAAAAGGGAAGTACAACCAATGCTACTGCACAGAGTTCAGATAACGGTCAGGCTACCGATGACCAAAGTGCAACAGAAAAACTTTCTTATCAGGACCTTATAAAATCCGATGAGTATAAGGAAGAACACAAAGCCTACATGGACAAGACGATTGGAGACAGGCTCAAAAAGTATAAAGGCATAGAAGAAGACCTTGGTAAACACAAGGAACTCCTTGATACTGTAGCCTTGAAATACGGAGTTAATCCTGACGATGAGAATTTTTTTGAATCTCTCAAAGAAAAGATTGATGCCGATGACTCTTACTATGATGATTATGCTATGGAGCATAACATCTCCAACGAAGAGGCACGAAGAATCGTTACCATGGAAAGAAAAGCGGCACGTTTCGATGCACAGGAGGAAGAAAGAGCAAAACAGGAACAGATGCGCCAACATATTATGGTACTCAGACAGAATGCCGAGAAGACCAAAGCACAGTTCCCTGATTTTGACCTTGATACCGAAATGCAAGATGAAAGATTCCGCAGACTTTGTGCGGCAAGTAACGGAGATACTACGGCAGCATTTATGGCTTGTCATCATAACGAGATAATTGCCAACACAGTGCAGATGGCTTCAAGAAAGATACAGAGTCAGACGGCACAGGCAGTTGCATCTAACAAGGCAAGACCTATAGAGAACGGATTATCTTCCTCTGCTCCATCTGTTGTACAACGTGATTTCAGAAACATGAATCTTCAGGAATTAAGAAAATTTGCTGAAGAAGAACGCCGAAAACAGACAGGGAGATAAAAATAAAATATGTTTCTCCCTGTAAATAACAAGGAGGAATTTTAAATGAAAGATGTAATGTTAAAACTTCAGCTCTTTGCTTGGTCAGAAGGTCAGGCAGGAACACCCACTGTTAATCCTATTAACGTAACCACACAGTCTTCAATGTCACCTACAATGAAGACATTCTATGACACCACACTTCTTGAAAATGCAAGAGAAGCAATGGTGTTCACTCAGCTTGGTGAAAAGCAGCCTATGAAGGGCAACAAAATTGAGTGGAGAAAGTTCAATACTTTCGCTAAAGCACTTACTCCCCTTCAGGAAGGTGTTATTCCCACAGGTCAGACATTTGGTATGACCAAAATCGAAGCAGAAACCACTCAGCACGGTGACTACACACCTATCTCCGACAGACTTGAACTTGAGGCTTTCGATGATGTTATCTTCGGTGCTACCGAGGAAATGGGTGCTGCAGAAGGCGAAACCTACGATACACTTACAAGAAACATTCTTGTGGCAGGTAACTCTGTAATGTATTGCCCTAATGGTGACACAGAAGTTAAATCAAGAACAGATATCACAAAAGATTGTGTTCTTACTCCCGATGTGGTAAGCAGAGCAAATACTTGGCTCAAGAAAAACAAAGCTCCCAAAATCAACGGAAAATATGTTGCAGTTATTCATCCTTCTGTTGCCTATGACCTCAGAAGGGCAGAGGAATGGATAGAAGCACATAAGTATGCTGATGTTACACCTATTTTCAACGGTGAAATCGGTGAGCTTCACAATGTGAGATTTATCGAAAGCACAAGTGCAAAAATTTGGAAAGAAGGAGAAAACGCAGTATATGCTACTCTCTTCATGGGTGCTAAAGCATTCGGTATTCTTGACCCTCAGGGTGAAGGTATGGAAATGATTATCAAGACCAAAGAGCAGATTGGCGGTCCCTTAAATCAGTTTGGCACTATCGGTTATAAATTCTGCCATGGTGCTAAGATTCTTTATCAGGAAAGACTTCTCAGAGTTGAATCCGGTTCATTCTTCGGTGACGTTGACGAAGCTAACTGATAACAAAAATTAAAAATGCGAGGAGCAGACTCGCCATCTGCTCCTTGTAAATACCATCTATATTATGGAGGATTATTATGGCAGACACAACTAAAAAAACTGTTGATAATGCTACAACAAAAGCAAAAAGAGTCACAGTTACACTTCCGAGACTTCACGGACAGAACGCAATTCAGGAAGAGTTCTTTTCGGTGAATGGCAAGAACTACATAATCAAAAGAGGGGAAGAGGTTGAAATCCCTGAAGAAGTTGCAGAGGTTATTCGCAATGCACAAAAAGCAGAAGAATATGCAATGAATTATGTAGACGAGCTTGGGAAAAACAAAGATGACAAGGAAAAAAAACTCGGACTCAAGTAATTAATCGCAAAGAAAAGGAGGAAGGAAAGCATTATTATATGTTCTCTTTCCTCCTTTTTTTATTTTACAGGAGGTTAAAATGACTATAAAAGATTGTATCGACATCGTTGATAACCTTAAGCCTAATCAATATACGATTAAAGACAAGGTGATGTGGCTTTCTTTTATTGAGGAAATCATAATCAACGAAGTGCTTAAAACGCATGAAGGATATGACGGAAGATATGATGACTTCAGTGGATATTCGGAAGACAAGATTTCCGTGACACTTATTGTTCCGAGTCCTTATGACAGACTCTATACGGCATATCTTAAAATGAAAATAGATGAATCAAACGGAGAAACGGCAAGATACAACAATTCTGCAATACTCTATAACACATATATGGCTGAGTACAGGAAGTATTATAACAAAACACATATGCCACTCGGCAATGGCAAAAAAGATATGATACCTCCGAAGAAGTCAAATGTGGGCATCTCGGATGCAGAGTATGAGAACATCAAAAGGGATGTCTTAAGTGAATTGACAGAAAAGTTATTTGCTATGACATCCGATGACAAGCTCTATGACATTGTCAATTTTTTTGTTCAGAACAACACAGAAATGCTCAAGGGTAAAGACGGCAGAGATGGCAGAGACGGCAGAGACGGACATACACCACAGAAAAACATTGATTATTTCGATGGTGAGAAAGGAAAAGCTTTCACCTATGATGACTTTACTCCCGAACAGTTATCTGCCTTAAAAGGCGAAAAAGGTGACAAGGGAGACAAGGGTGACCAAGGTGTGAGAGGTCTTCAGGGCATCCAAGGTCTTAAAGGTGATAAGGGTGACCAAGGTTATAAAGGTGATATAGGGCCTAAAGGTGACAGAGGCGAACCTTTTACTTACGAAGATTTCACACCTGAGCAGTTGGAAGGATTAAAGCCTGTCAACGGTGTTGATTATAACACACCTGAAGATAAAGCAAAAATGAAAGAATATATAGATGGATTGTTTGCAATTTACGTTCCCACAAGGTCATATGTGAACATTTTGGGTGGCTCTGATAATTGGGTAGCTGAGGGTGTTACCGACAGTTCGGGAAATGTAATCGGCTCTCGGTATGGTCAGGTGGTCAATGTAAACAATGCAGTAATAACTAAAAACAGTAAGGTTGACTTGCAGATTACATCAGAGCAGATGGTTATATTCTACGAAAAAGACATTGCATTTGTTGCCGAAAACGAAGGTGGAGTTGTTACCATATACTGTATCGGTAACATTCCCGAAAACGATTATACAATTCAAGCAACAGTAACGGAGGTGACCACAAATGGATAAAAAAATTGTAGGAAATCCCACTACCACACCTATGGCAATCCCCGATTGGGAACAAAAAAATCCACTTAAAGCCGACTATATAAAAAACAAGCCTAATTTATCAAAGGTAGCCACAAGTGGAAGTTACAATGATTTGTCAGACAAACCTGAAAAGCCAACCATTGTCGAAGGTTTCGGTGTGCCGTTTGATGTGACAGGCACAAACCTTGTGTCAATACGGAATGTTCACCCAAAAGAACACGATGTTGAGATTGCAACAGATGCAGAAAGTGTGACGGTGCTTGGGAAAAACCTTATTTCGTTTCCATATCACAACACAAGCGCAACTCACAAAGGTGTTACTTTTACAGTCAACGAAGATGGAACAATAACTGCAAACGGTACAAATGATGGAACAGGCTCGTCATATATTGTTATATATCAAGCAAACAAAAACCCACTTCCAATTGGCACATATACAATATCGGGTGCACCGACAGAAGACACATATTTGCAGTTTTCTGGTGTTGGCGTAGAAGCCGGGGGAAATTCGGGCAAAACCTTCACGATTACAGAGGGGGAAGCCCAAAATTTAGTGACTTGTTGTGTAAGAGTTGGCAAAACCGTTAACAATGTTGTATTTAAACCAATGATTGAAGCAGGTACACAAAAAACAGAATTTGAATTGTATAGGAAAGCCACATATCCTGTCACAGACGGCAAAGCAATTGTGAAAAGTGTTTCACCTATAATGAACTTCAAAACACCCACAAGTGGTGCAAGCATTGAAGTCAAAGGTTATCAAGACGGATTGGCGGTTATTGATGAACTAAAACAAGCAATTCTCAGTTTAGGAGGTAATATTTAATGTTTAATCTTAAAGATTTTATTAAAAAAGGATTTTTGTCAGCAGTAGGCAGTATGGCAGACTATCAGATTATTCTTAATGCAGTTGGTTGGTTTGAAAAGGGAGTGCTTTCCGAAGATGACCTTGCCGACATTCAGGAAGCCATAGATGCAAAAAATGCAGTGGCAACAGATGAAGCGAACACAGAACAATTTGAGTAAGGAGGCAAATAAGTATGTTTAAGATAGCATTAGATGCAGGGCATGGCAAATATACGGCAGGGAAAAGATGCCTTAAAACCATTGACAAAAACGAAACGAGAGAGTGGTTTTTGAATGACCGAATATGCGATAGGCTCGAAAAGAAACTTACCTCTTATGACGGATTTTCGCTTGTCAGAGTGGATGACACAACAGGCGAGATTGATGTAACACTTGGCGAGAGAGTAAGAAAGGCCAACAACTTTGATGCAGACATATATTTATCAGTTCACCATAATGCAGGTATCAATGGTGGAAGTGGTGGTGGTATTGTTGCAATCACATATACCAATGCATCTGCAAAGTCGAATGAATATCAGAAACTTATCTATAATGAACTGATAAATGAAACCGGGCTTAAAGGCAATCGTGCCACACCATTGGCAAAGCAAAACCTTTATGTATGTCGAGAGACCAAAATGCCTTCGGTATTGGTTGAATGTGGTTTTATGGACAGTAAAACAGATGTGCCGATTATCCTCTCGGAAGACTTTGCCGAAAAGGTAGCAAATGCTTTAACCAAGGCTTTGGTTACCATAGGCAATCTTAAGTTAAAGAATAAAGAAGAATCCCCTGCAACAGACCAAAAAATATACCGGGTGCAAGTCGGAGCATATTCTGTAAAAGCAAATGCAGAGGCTATGCTGCAGAAACTAAAAGCAGACGGATATGATGCATTTATTGTGTAGGAGGTTTACAGATGAATCTTACAACAATTGTTACCTTAATTGGTGAAATTGGTGTTCTTCTCGGTGTTATTACTCCTATCAGAAGGAATATGCGAAAAATCTCGGAAGGCACAAAATGTCAGCTCAGGAGCGAGATGCTCCGTATATATTATCACAATCGTGACAAGGGCGAAATTCGACAATATGAATATGAAAACTTTGTGATGCTATATGAAGCATACAAAGCATTAAAAGGTAATTCATTCATCGATAAAATTTATGAAGAAGTACATTCTTGGGAAATTACATCTTAAAAAGGAGAGATTGCTATGTATGAAATGATAAAAGAATTTATTAAGCCTGAACTGCTTGTTTTAATCCCGGTGCTTTATTTGTTGGGAAATGCATTTAAAGGTTCTGAGATACCAAACAAACATATACCTTGGTTATTAGGCTTTACTTCAGTAGTGTTATCTACACTGTTCATTGCAGCTACAACCCCATTTAGTGCTTGGAAGGAAACCTTTTTGGTTGTTTTTTCAGGTGTTACACAGGGTGTTCTGTGTGCAGGAGCAAGTGTGTATGTTAATCAGATTATAAAGCAATTAGGCAAAGACGAATAGTTTTGAAAGCAAGGAGGATGTCATGAGATTTCCTACATTAAGAGAAGTATCAAGATACAGAGATATGACAACGGTATTTGGTGGATACAACCACCAAATATCGTGTGCCGAAGGACAGTTTTTCGATATGAAAAATATGACCTCGAACTATTTTCCTGTTTTATCTCCGAGACAGAAAAGAGGTATTGTGAAATCCTTTGACAATCCACAGGGCATCCTTGACAAAGAGGACCTTTGGTGGATAGACAACAAGGTGCTATATAAGAATGGCGAGGCAATAACCTTGGAAGGTGTAGAACTTACAGACGAAGCTCCGAAAACCTTAGCTAAGATGGGTGCATATATAATCATTATGCCTGACAAGGTTTGGTGTAATACCAATGCCAAAGATTCAAAGCTTGAATGTGGATATATGGAAAACAAAGTTGAACTGACAGAAGACTATGAAATCACTTTTTCCATCTGTGAGGCAAATGGCAGGATTATTGTGTGGCACGATGCTGAATACTATAAGTCGAATGAGCCTAAAGACGGAGATTATATGATGTCTGTTAACTCAAACGGAAAGCCATCTCTAAAGGTTTATTCGGGAACAACATCTATATGGATGACAGTAGCTTCTACATATGTGCAGATAAATGCATCAGGAATCGGCAAAGGCTTTGAAAAAGAAGATGGTGTTAAGATTACAACCAACATAATTACAGATTCGCTTAACAATATCTTTGTTAATGACGAAGGTGACGGAGAACACTATTCTATCAACACATATATAGTGGACAGAACCGATAATAGCATCACAATCCCCGGAATATACAATGGCAGCCTTACACCATTTGATGGTATGACATTAATGGTTGAAAGAAAAGTTCCTGAGATGGCATATATAACCGAATGCAACAACAGACTTTGGGGTTGTGCCAAAGACGGACACGAAATATATTGCTGCAAACTTGGTGACGTAAAGAATTGGAACTGCTTCAGAGGCAATGCCACAGATTCTTGGGCGGCAACAATAGGCTCTGATGGTAAGTTCACAGGAGCAATAACCTATTTGGGTTATCCTATGTTTTTTAAGGAAGATTGTCTTATTAAGATATCAGTAAGTGCAACAGGCGGTCATCAGACAAAAGAAACAAAATGCAGGGGTGTGCAAAATGGCTCAGATGGTAGTTTGTCTATCCTGAACGAAATATTGTATTACAAGTCAAATTCAGGGGTGTGTGGGTACAATGGAAGTCTCCCCTACTCCATATCTGATGAATTGGGTGATGTGATTTACCACGATGCAGTGGCAGGGTCAATCGGTGACAAATACTATATATCAATGAAGGATAAAAACGATGTGCACAGTATGTTTGTCTACGATACCAAAACCGGAATATGGTGCAAGGAAGATGATACACAGGCTATTGCATTCTGCAGACACAAGGATGACCTTTACTATATAGATGCCAAGGACAAAACAATGAAGTCTGTAGGTGGCACACTGCTATATAATGTTTCCGAAAAAGAAGCAGAGAAGGATTTTAATTGGTTTGTGGAATCAGGCCCCATCGGTTATTCTTCACCGGACAACAAGTATGTGGGCAGAATAAACTTGAGAATCACTTTGGATTTCGGAACAAATGTGGGCTTCTTCCTTCAATATGATTCGTGTGGCGAATGGGAGCATAAGTTCAACATGAACGGAACAGGAACAAGGACATTCTCTATCCCTATAGTTCCAAAAAGATGTGACCATTTCAGGTATAAAATCACAGGAAGAGGCAGTTGTAAGATTCATTCGGTGACCAAGGAAATAGAAGAAGGAAGTGATGGCTGATGGTTGATATCTTTCCTTTTCCAAGAATACCTTCAGGGAATCCCGAAAGTCAGATAGCAGAACTCGTTAACTATCTGATTCAGTTTAAAGAGACTTTAGAGTTCGCTCTCATGAATATATCTACCGAAAATCTTTCGCCTGACCTATTAAACAAACTGAATGAGTTAGGCGCAGACATTCAGACGAGCAACGAAGCGAGAGAAGAAGAGATGACTCAGGTCTCGGTTAATGCTCTTACAATTCCTGATGTATGCAATTCGGATTTGTTTAAGAATGTCGTCAAAAGCGAAGCATCCAAATATGTTTCTTTTAATGTCAATTTTGATACCGGGCATTTAGAATATGCCGTAACAGATGAGGAGGTAAATAATGGCTTACAATAAAGACACTGACTATCAAGCTTTGATAAACGATGCAGTTGCAAAGGGTGATTATGCAAGTGCTTCAAGATATGAACAGGCAAGAAATGAAAAAATTGATACAGAAGGTCTATCATATGAAAAAACAGAGAAATACAAAATGCCGAATGGTGTAACAGATGATGCCTTTAATCAATATAATCAGAAGTTTACAACTTCAGATGAGTATAACAAGTTAAACACCGAAAAAAACGATGCCGCTTCAAACTATAAAGGTATTATAAGCCAAGACATCATAAGCGACAGTACAAAAAGTGCAATGAATCAAAAGTTTGTTATACCGAGTGCGGTGACCGAGGCTGATGCTTATCTGTCAAGTCAGCTTCAGAAGATACAGAGTGGTAAAACATCGTATTCTGATGATGTCAAAGGAATGCTTGACAAGATAATGAACAGAGAGAAATTCTCTTATGATGTTGACACAGACCCATTATTCCAACAGGCACTTGCATCTGCTATGAACAGTGGTAAACAAGCAATGCAAGACACCATCGGTCAGGCATCTGCTCTGACAGGAGGATATGGCAGTACATATGCAACATCGGCAGGTAATCAGGCTTACAATGCTTTTATAGAGGATGCATACGATAACCTTCCACAATATTATCAGATGGCTATGGATGCATATCAAATGGAAGGTGACGAAATGTATCGTCAGTTTGGTATGTTAAGTGACCTCGATGACAAAGAATACAACAGAACCCTTGAAGCATACGATGCTACATATCAGCACCGAAATCAGATGTACAACGAGGCATATACCCGATTCAGAGACAACAAATCCGATGCCTTTGCTATGGCAAACATTGAAATTTCCGAGCATGGTCAGAGAGCAAGTGACGCATATAACTATTATAACATTGCAAGTAACGAAGCTGATAAACAGTATGAGAGAGATTATCAAACTTGGTCTGATAGCATAAATCAGGCATGGCAGATGATGGGTATGCAGAATACTGATTGGTGGAAACAATCTGACCAAGATTTCACTGCAGGTGAAAATGAAAAAGATAGAGTTCTTACCCGTGAAGAAAATGCAGCAGACAGAGCGCATCAATCCTCTGAAAATGCATTGGATAGAAGCCATCAATCCTCTGAAAATGCATTGGATAGAGCGCATGATGCTTCCGAAAGTCAAAAAGATAGAGACTTTACTGCCGACCAAGCTGATAAAGACAGAACTTGGCAATCTGATGAGGCAAATAAGGACAGAACTTGGAAATCTGATGAGGCAAATAAGGACAGACAACACGATTTCGATTTGATTGATTACCAACAGAAATACAAAACCACAGGTGGCGGCTCAGGCGGTGGTGGTGGCCGCTCAGGTGGTAGTGGTGGCGGTGGTGGCTTGAAAAACCCCACAGAGAGTCAAATGACAAAAGCATTGGCGGCATATGAAGAAGGTGGTATGCCTTCACTCAACAAATATCTAAATGCCATTCCCGAAAATGTTGATGTAAATCAAATAGCTGCTTATGTTGGTCAATTTGGTGAATTGCCTATGGAACAAAGAACATTTACCAAGACCACAGACACAACAAATTGGTTTTGGGGTGTTGATGGCAATGATGTTGTTACAGACCAATATGGCAATGAATATCGTGTAGACGAACTTCCTAAAGACCTTCAAAAAGACTTGTCCAAACTAAAAAGAGATGAAAGTTACACAAAAAAATAAGAGGTGTGAAATATGGCTTTTAAAGATTATTCTAACATTGTTTCAGGTGCGAGAAATAGCAAAAAGGATGAGAACAAAAATAGTTCTAACTCCACTTCAAGAGTTAAAGACTATTCATCACTTGTAGATAAACACATCTATAATAAGTCTGTCAATTTTGACACACTCGAATCCGACCTCACATCTTTAACTAAGACCATAACTTCAATATACAGTGGATGGCAGACACCTGAAACTATGCGAAACACTCGCCTGTCAGTGCAGAGTATGTATGACAGACTTGGCAAGTATAAGGAGTATCAAAAAAGGTATGGAGGCACAGACCTCTCTGAATTACACACCACACTTAAATCTATCCTTGATGATTGGGATAACATTTCCAAAGATTACGGCAAGTATAAAAGTGGTGATGATTACAAGAAAGCAGCAGATGCCGCAATAAAACAAGCAGAAGAATATGAAGGTATGAAAACTGCCGACATCAAGTCTCTGAATACTGAAGTAACCTCTCTTGAAGATATTTACAAAATTGCCAAAGGCTATAACGATAAGGTTAAGAGTGTAAGCAATTCCTCAATTAATATAAGAGGTGCAAATGATTATTACAACTATGAAAAGAATTTAAAGAAGGTTACTGCCGAAAGAGATGCATATCTTAAAAGTATAGGCTATGAAAGCTTTGAAGACCTTGAAAAAGAGTTGAGCAAAAAGAAACAATATAAAAACAAAGCTGAATGGATTCAAAAAGGCATCAATTTGTCATCGGTAGGTGACGAGTCATCTGAAAACTACGATGCAAACTTTGCTGAAAAATCTAAATATATTGCTCCTAAAGAAAGGACAGGATTTAGACTTGAAATTGGTGTTCAAGACGAAGATGTGTATAAATTTATAAACGATGAAAAGTTTAGAAGTGACTATGCCACATTTTCTAACGGAAATGCCGATGCATCTTTGTGGTCTGTCGGCTATGAGTATATGACAGATAAAGAAAAGCAGACATACAATTATTACTACAACAGTGGTGATATAAAGAAAGCAAATGAATATCTGAATACTATCTCAGAAGAACTCGGCAATAGAAAAGCTAATGCTGATTTTGACAGATTAAAAGGAAACTCACTTGATGAATATTCTTTTGGTATTGTATCAGGTCTTGACCAATTTGCTTCGGGTATGAAAAACCTATTCAACACATCAGACGAATACATTCCTGTTAGTTCTACTCAGCAATTATCAGGTCTTGTAAGAGAAGATGTGGCATACAAGCATGGTAAACTTGGTCAGATTGGATATGACTTAATTAACACAACATCAAACATGTTGCCTTCTATATTGACATCTACGGTGATTGGAAGTATAAATCCTGTTGTTGGTTCAGCAGTAGGTTCGGCAATGATGGGCGCATCTGCATCAGGTAATGCTTATCAAGAAATGCTTAATCTTGGTTATGACAAAGGTCAATCAAGGGTATATTCAGCACTTGTGGGTGTATCAGAAGCAGGTCTACAGTATGCTCTCGGTGGTATCGGCAAACTTGGTGGTGTAAGTGGCAAACTTTCAAAAGTGGTTTCCGGGATAGATAATGGTATCGCAAGATTTGCTATTCGATATGGTGGCAGTATGTTGTCTGAAGGTTTTGAAGAAGCGGCACAAGAGGTGCTTACTCCATTATTCAAAAACCTTGCAGCAGGGTATGAAACAGGAGAAGATGTCGATTGGAGCGAAGTTGTTTACTCAGGTTTGCTCGGTGCTTTGTCGGGTGGTTTCCTTGAAGGCGCACCACTTGCAGTAAATTCAATTAGCGAACACTCTTACAACAAAAGTATGGGTCAAACCATCAAAGCCAATGAACGTGTGCCTGAAGTATTTGATATTGCATCCAATCCCGAAGTGGCATCTGCATATGAAGCATATACACAGTATGCAAACAAAGGCATCAATGCCGAAAACATTTCTGATGCCAAACTCGGAAAGCTTTATTCCAACGCAATGTTAGATGCTCAAGATGTGTTGGATTCCAAAAACTCTACTGCCGAACAGAGAGAAGCTGCCGAAAAGACGATTGCTGATTTGGAAACATACGGACAATATAATCCCGAAAGAAAGGTCAGCAAGAAAGCCATTAAGGAAACATACAACGATGCGGGAACTGTTGATGCTCTTATTGCCGAAGGTCTTGAAAGTGGCAAAGATACAACGAGCTATAAATTGGCATCGGAGTATAAGGATAAGATTGAAAGCGGTAAAAAACTCAGCACAGATGAAATTTCAAACCTTGTCAAAGCTAACGATGATGCTTTTAAGGCTGAGACCTCTGAAAGTGTAGCCACAAGCCTCGAAAAGCTTGGAGAAACATCTGATGATATGGCCAACATCGTCACAAGGAAAGTGAACGGCGAAAAAATCACTTTGGCTGAAGCCGAAAAACTAAATGCAAGCGAGAATGCTCTAAAGGTTTTGGCAGAGAATGTCAACGAGGATTTAGTTGGTTATGTCAAAACGATGGATGATGGTGCTGCTGCTAACCTTTTCATTTCGCTTTATGATGGAAAGACAGATGTAGATGCCTATGCTAATGCGTTTAACCTTGCTACTGCATACGCAAAGAATGACTTTACTTTTGACACTATCCTTAAAAACAAGGGTGTGTTATCCACAGACCAAGTAAAGACAATCTATGCAGAAACGAGAATCAAAGCAGACAAAGATGCCGAAGCTAAAATCCAAAATCTCATCAAAGAAACCGCCAAGCAGAATGATTACAAAGGCTCTATAGACGATTCTGTCATCAACTATGAGAATACATCTGTTACAGGCAAAGTGAATTGGAACAAGCTTGATTCAAGACAGAAACAAGCCGTGACCTTGATGAAAGGTCTTGCTATAACATCAGGTATGAATTTGGTTATTGAACATAATGCCAAATCGAGATATAACGGTAGTTATCAAATATCAGACAATACCATCACAATGGACATAGCAAAATATATCGGCAAAAATTCAAGCTTAGAAACGGAAGCAATCATCCCTGCTTTTTCGCACGAAATAACTCATTGGGCAAAGAGAAAAGCACCTGACACTTGGCGAAGCATAAATGAAGTAGTGTTCCCCACTCTTGTCGATTACTACAACAGTAATACAGCTCAAGCTATCAAAGATAAGATTGAAATTTTAGACAGACTTGACCCAAGCACAAAACATACTGAAGAAGATGCAAAAGGAAGAGCTATCACCGAAGAAGACCTGATTCGTGCAGAAATGAACAGAAGAGGGAAATCAGAAGATGTTTCAAGGGAAGAAATCATAGCAAGAGCCTGTGAGGATATGCTTAAAATGGGTGAGCAAGGAAAGAAGATGTTTAATTCTCTTCCTGAGTCTGAACGGAAAACTCTTGTTGGTAGGATTAAAGAACTTATACAAAACCTTAAAGATTGGGTGAGTTACCTTCTTAACTCCTACAGTTCTACATCAAAAGAAGCTCAGATTATGCAGATGTATCAGGAAAAGCTGAATGTGTTATCAAAGCTTTGGGACAAGATGCTTGTCGAGTCTGTGGAGGCAAATCAAGCACTTGAAAAGAGCAATACCTACGGACATATCACATCTATCGGTAACCACAATTTAAACGAATTGTCGGATGCCGTAACCACAGATGGCGAACAGTTATTTCAGTACAGAGCAATGGTGGAAGATGAGGAAATCTATAGAGCAATGCTCCTGAAAAACCAAGATATTGTCGGCATATCAGAAGAGCAAATCAACGATTTGTTTGATACGATTGACAAGGCCGTTGATATCATAAGCGAGAATCTTGAAGCATTGGATTATGCTTGGGATGCAGACATAAACGAAAGAGCATTCTCCCCTATTAAACCAAATAGTGATTCTCTCTATCAGGTCAGCCTTGACTTTTCCACCTTGTGCCGAAAGAGATTACTTCAGCAGACAATTCAGAACACATTGCAGGAAGCTCTCAACAAGAACCTTTCAAAAGAAGAGTCTATTGCCATCCGTGATGAACTCATTAAAGTTCAGGAAGAAGGCAGAAAAATTGAGGTTGCCTGTGCATTGTGCTATGTTGAAGCTGCGAGAATGAAATCTCCTGTTCAGATAACAAAATTTCTTAATAACCGAGAGGCAATAATCAAAGAATTCTTTGCAAACAGAAGTGGTGGCTCTATCAATGAAAAGGTTAAAGCTGCCGAAATGAGAGCGAGAAAAACTCTTAAAAAGAATAATCCCGATGGATTCTTCGGTAAAAATGGTGTAGAACTCGATGCACTTACTGCACCAAAGAGCAAAATGCTTAAAGCAGATGCTGACTTTGTGAGAGCAGAAGGTAAAAAAGCAAGGGCATCTTATCAATTAACCGAACACGAACAGGCAGAACTTGATGCAGCATTAAAAATGAGTGTAGGTGATTTTACAAGTGCCAAGGGCCTTGAAAACCTTGCTAAGAATCACAGAGATTTATTTGATGCATATACAAGCTTTGTCCGTAATGCTACACATTCTAAAGGCATTGAGAATGACACATGGTGGAGAGCAGGAGACTCGGAATCTATCGGTGACAATTTGATTGCACAGATGAATAAAGAGAATGGTCTTCGCTCACAATCTTGGTCGGATTTCCAAGTTATCCATTTGCTTGATTATGTTGCAGCAACAATAGAGCTTTCGACAAAGGGAGCTAAGAGACAGAGTTATACCAAAGTGCCTGACTATGTTAAACTGCTCGGCAATACCGGGGATATGATTAATATGAGTCTTATTCCTGAGAGAGTATTCAATGGTAAGTTAGCCTATGATGGTGTAGAAGGTATGGCATATGACATAGCTAAACAGTTGAGAGATGAATATCATGCGACTGTAGGCACAATCTGTATCGGCATTAACAACGAGCAAATTCGTATGCTTTTAGAAGACGGAACAATTGATATGGTAATCCCCTATCATCATTCGTCAATGTCTGCTGCGACAAGAAGACTTATGCATATTCCTGATTGGGAAAGCTATCAAAATTACCAAGGCGAGAAAAATCTGTCCGATGAAGAAGCTAAGGCGAGTGCAAAAGAGTATGGTGTTGAACTCAAGAAAGATAACAACTATCAGAAAGCACCAAAGTTTTCGGAGTGGTTTAATCTTGAAGAGGCAAGACAGATTGCAAAGCTTGAAAATGCCAACCCTTCCGATGCAAAGGCATATAAAAAATACGGCAAGATGTATGGTGGATATATGGCTATGCAGAATGCTGCAAACAACTATTTGAAGCTTTGTGCCGAAAGAGGTATTGCACCAAAATTCTCTCACGAGAAAGCTGACTTCACACACGATGCGAACTATTGGAAGCTTCTCATCGACAGGAAAATGGTTGACAATGTGACAGGAGAAATCATTGAGCAGAAGGCAATAAAGCCTGTCTTCAATGAACAACACGTTCTTGAAATCCTTAATGACGAACTTGCACGTTATCCTCAGGTGAAAGCTGACCAAGAATATGCGCAGAGAAAGGTAACCGAAAAATTCCTTTCGGGCGAAATGAAGGTTGACAAATCCACACTTGAGGCCATTCAAAAGCCTGTTGATAACATCTCGAATGTTAACATCTTGGAATCTTCAAAGGATAATGATGTGTTGAATAGCGAGAAATATTCTGATGACTTTACTGATAGCACTATAAAAAGCTTTGGAATTGAAAAGCTTGGAGATTACATACACGTGCAAAAACAAGTGTTAAATACTCTTGTTGCAGAAAACTTTTTTACTGATAATGAAAATCGTAGAAGAGTGGACATCAATAAAGCTTCCGGAATGGTTATTGAAACAAACAAAAGTGGAATTGATGAAACTTTCAACCTGAAAAACTTCGCTCGAATCGGCAAAAACAAAAAAGTCACGAAACTTGCCACTATAAGAAGATTGCCTGAAATCATTGAAAATGGGACTATTGTTGATGATAATGTTCCTAATCAATATGGTGACAACAACAATAAAAAGTTTGCTTATATTGAACACACTTTTGATGTGGATGGGCAAGATGTTACTATCAGAATAGACATAAAAAAATCACCACAGAAAAACAAATTCTGGGTGCATAGAGTTTGGGAAAAAGAAAATGTCAGCAATTTCCCTGCAAGTACCAATGAAGGTGCTGAGGCAGGGCATACAAAAGCTGACATCAACAAGACTATATCACATCCTGAACGATTTGTCAATGAATTCCATTCCGAAAAAGAGCAATCGGTATATGACATCATGGGCGAGACCGAGAGAGTTATAGGCGAGAATGCAAAGCTTAATGCTGATGTCAACAAGCTTAATGACATTATCGGTACAGGAGAAGTAGCAAACAAAAGGTTTTTATCACTCTCGAACTATCTCAAGAAGCTCTCGGGAAGCAACATAGACTCTGCGATTCTTGGCAATAAACTTAAAGAGGCATATACATCTATGCAAGAATCCGATTCTTTGAATTGGAATGATATTGCAAGAAAAACCTATGGTATTGCCGAGTCGATAATGTCAAATGATTTGGATGTGCCTGTTGATTATTTCCAAAGAGTAATGCACGAAATCCGAAAGGATAAGATATCCTTAAGCGAGGAACAACGTGCAAGGATGGAAGAGAGATTCGGAGGCTATGGCAATTTCCACAAATATGTTTTTGGCAGAGCCAATATCACCAAAGACGGTACACCTTTGTCGGATGCTTGGAAAAATTGGGCGAAGATATATCCTTCCCTTTTTGATGCGAATCTTCAAGGTGCAGAGCAGATTGATGCTCTTGTGGAACTTGTTACCACTCTCAAAACAACGAACACGTTATTGAGTGAATATGAGCATTCGGAAGCCATCCGTCATCTTTCAACAGAAATCTATAATCAATTTTGGAACATTGCTGCAGATTCTTCTACAAGTGAAAATGCAAAAGCTTATAGAGCTGAACATAAGGCAATGATGGAAGGCATCAGAAAAGACTATGAGCAGAGACAGAAAGACCTTGTTGCCCACCCGGTTGGCGAAACTGCTCTCAAGTATGAAAATCTCTTAAAGAAAGTCCAAGACAGAAAGAGAAAAGAGATTGCTCAAGCCAAAGAACACGGCAGAGAGATGCTCTCCAAGTATAAGGACAACGCAGAGAGAAAGACAAAGATTCAAAGAATTACTGCAAATGCATTAACCTTGAACAAGTGGCTCACCAAAAACAACAAGGATTATCACATTCATGAAGCAATGAAAGGTCCGGTTATCAAGCTTTTAAATGCTCTTGATTTTTCATCAAAGAGAAAGATTGAAAATGGTGACCCGACTCAAAGAGATATTTCTCTTGCAGAAGCTTTTTCTGATGTAAAATCAATGCTTCAGGATGCAGATAATATGGTAGAAGGTCTTGAGTCTTTGTATGGACACGATTTGGCAGAAAGCATCAGCCTATTATCCGAAGGTGCATTTAGACTTGTCGGTGATAATAACTATGTTATCAATGCAATGACAAACGAGCAGCTTTTCCACCTTGACAAGCTTGTTAGC